>WLWD01003289.1_pt1 | contig 49871 bp, 31 predicted proteins | sample 6712731 | NCBI WGS metagenome assembly WLWD01 (sample SAMN12718690, study PRJNA576275) | sponge metagenome | isolation source: marine sponge | host: Mycale hentscheli | place: New Zealand: South Island, Marlborough, Capsize Point | collected 2014-11-01
TTCTACTCACACACACAAACACGCTCTTTTCTACTCACACACACACACGCTCTTTTTCTACTCACACACACAAACACACTCTTTTTCTACTCACACACACAAACACGCTCTTTTCTACTCACACACACAAACACGCTCTTTTTCTACTCACACACACAAACACGCTCTTTTCTACTCACACACACAAACATGCTCTTTTTCTACTCACACACACAAACACGCTCTTTTTCTACTCACACACAAAAACTTTTTTCTACTCACACGCACACACAAATTCACTCTTTTTTTACTCACACACACACACACAAACACACTCTTTTTCTACTCACACACAAAACGCTATTTTTCTACTCACACGCACACACAAACACACTCATTTTCTATTCACACACACAAACACGCTCTTTTCTACTCACACACACGCAAACACGCTCTTTTTCTACTCACACACACAAACACACTATTTTTCTCCAGATAATTAACTTACCCTTGCCTTTCTCTGTAGCTCCTCCTCCCTTTTATAGCTGCTTACAATTTTAAATGTGCATGCAGTCTTTGTTCTGTTCCGGTTAATAGATGATTCGAATGATTGATGTTCAGATCATTGATGTTTCACTGTACATTATATTTAACACACAAACATACCCACAAACATACACAGTTGTCAAGTTATTACATTACAAGGAGCTAGCCTAGTGTCAGAAATAGCACTCCAGTTGGTGATGCGTGCATTATCATTTGCAATGTAGACCTATTGGAACTAATACTACTCTACTACCAACACACACTGGAGAACACTTACCCCGCCATCACTTCAGCAGTTCAACTGGTCAAATCAATGCGCTTCCAGTGATAGCTATTGAGGTCAAAGGTGAAAGTCATCCTTTTTCTGCTCAAAAGGTCGTTATTGGCGAGCGAGCGTAGCGAGCGAGACACTTACAGGGGTAAAAATGAAAAAATCGGGGATGTTTGTTTATTTATTTATTTATATATATGTTTGGACGTATGTATGTCATTTTGTACTTTGACCCTCCGTATTTTTGTGTTCGCTCGGCGTTCGACCCCGTCCCAAACTTCACTAAACAGAATCCTCTGGTTTAGCGACCATTACCCGTATCACCTTAGAAATTGAATTGTTTACCGCTTTGAATTGTTTTGCGGGTGCTGGGAGCTCCATTTCTATTCGAGTTAGTGGCGGTGGTAAGTTTATACACTATTTGTCACAGTTATAGCACTACTCAACAGCATTTACTTGACAATTCATTGTCCACTAGACGAACCACGAAGGTAAGTCTTGCGTAGGTATGTTCAGTTGTGTGAAAGTATTGTGCGTTACAACTACTATTAAGAATATCACAAAGAAAATTTTAAATAGCGTGACTTGATTTTGTTGCTTCTTTTTCAATCAATTAAACAGTTGAGGGGAGTGGTTACTATGGCATTGAATCCCCTTTACCGTATATGCGTAATTTAGCAACTCAACTTTATTTTAGTAGTTTGAGTAACAACAGTATAGTTTAAAGCTCGCTCGCCATTTGTGCTCAAGCACACCACTAGTATTAATTCTATTCGCGTGATTCTTCCAATAACGCAATATCTTATGAATCTACTTTACAGTCTGCATTTTGGGTGTGGTGGGTCAGAGATAAACAGAGAATCTGGGAACCCCCAATTTTGGACAACAGTAGAATCTAGTCTGTAAGACAGTTATGGCGGAAAGCCAGCCACGAGTTCCTACTGAGGATGAGGTGAGCACATAGCTACTCCCTAGCTGATTAATAGATCGAGTGTTTGACTTACCTAGTTACTAGATCCATTGTTTGTTTATTAGATCCAGTCTTTTTCACTGGCCCACTGTTTGTATAGATAACTTTTACAAAAGGGTTGAAAGAAGGGAAAACACTGCTACCTACACACATGCCAAGTGCTTAGCATAATTTCAAGCATAATTTTTCCAAAAACTGAAATAAAAAAAAGAGATAAATTAAAGTCTGAGCATTCGATAAAATGAGGCATCAGCAACTGGAAAAATAGAGGGGAATTTATGTCTGAGCATACTCATAAAAATACTAACAACTGGAAAAGAGAGGGAAACTAATGTCTGAGCATGCTCACAACAAATGCACTGGCAACTGGAAAAAAGAGAGGGTAAAAGTCATGTTCCTGAGCATGCTCTTGAAAATAAACACCAGGTTCTTTTTATGAGCATGCTCAGACATGACTTTCCCTCTCTTTTTTTAGTTGCTAGTGTGTTTTTGAGGATAGTTAGACAAGACTATCCCTCTCTATTTGCTATAGTTTGTAACTATTTTACTCTAGTCATTTGAAGTCTATAATAGTTTGTTCCATTTGAAGTCTAGTTTGTTCCAGAAATACGGTAAGTTGTGTGTTAATAGCACATAAGAATATATATTTGTTGTAATGTTATTTATCTGCTTGTTGTTTTTTTGTTTTGTTTTTTGTTTTTTTGTTGTTATTGTTGCTGTTGTTGTGCTTGTTATCCTTTAATTTAAACTTTCTTACAGTGTGTAGTATTGAATTTATATTTGGGAGGTATTTGTATGTTTGTGCACTTTTATAGGAAGATTATGTTTTTGTAATTTTTTAATGTATATGTTCATGTGTTAGAATTTTTATAATCAACAGCAGGTTTCTTTCGAAAAGAAAAAAAGCTTTTTTTCCATTTTTTTTCCATTTTGACTAAACAGTTGGTACCACTACATGAAAATTTTAACAGTCAAGTTTTCATTTCTGTTGATTTACTGCTAAAAGCTAGAAACTCTTCCACAGCTATATCAGCAAGCTAAGGCCTTGTACTACCCTCTAAATGTTATAGGATCATGCTAAACAGCTTGCACAACAACAACAAAACTGACTCGCTTCAATTAAGCAGACTGACTGTATTTTTGCTGAACTTGCTGTTCTGTCAGGTCCCTACTTCTTAGCCTTTCTACCAGCTACAGTTGGGTCTCTAGAAGTAAGAATATCTAAGCCACTGATGGCCCCAATATTTAAAATAGCATCTTTTTTTTTTCATTCCTAGAAGTGATGCATGCGGTAAACAGTGAAGATTAAAACATTAACATCGTCGAACCAAAAAAACTATATTTTATCAACTACCATATCGTTTTTTTTTTTTTCTACTATAGCTCCTTCTGTGCAAAAAAAAATCATTCTACTAAACAAAATTGAAAACCTATTTTTTCTGGTGCCTACTGTACATTATTTTAGCACAGGAAGAAACAACACATTCTCTTATTATGTGTTTGGAATATTGTGTGTTTGTGTGCACATATTTACGCATTGTACCAGTTGTATGTTTGTGTGTTTGTTTATTTTAAATTTCTCAGCATTGTTTTTCACTATTTCATTTATTAAAATATTATTGTACTATATTTAATCATTGTGTGAGAAATTGTATGTTTGTGTGTTAGCATGTCATAGAGTTGCTGTTGTTATCATTGCTGATATAGGAATAAATTTGTTTGTGTGTTTGTCTATAAGATATTTGTAGTCTTATAAATTGTGTGTTTGCATGTTAAAGTCTCATTTAAATAGCACTTAGTGCTGTTTGTTTGTGTGTTTGTTTATTGATCACTTTAATTATATATTTATTTGTTTGTATTTAGAGAGATCTCCATCCTCCAGTCTCACTTCACTGGGAGCACTGCCATACATGGAGTGAGGATGTCGAGCCTGCACAATGTGCAGTACTACATGATAAACTGCTAGTTATGCATTCTAATTATCGCACACTTCACATCTCTACTGACCTTCACTCATGGACTACTACTCGTGCACCATATGACTACTCGTCCCTAACTACCTACAAGTCTAAGTTTGTATTGGTTGGTGGATGGCATCTCTCCACTATTGAACCCACTAACTCTCTGTTGACTAGTACTACTGGTCTAGACTGGAAGCCATCGCTACGTGCCATGCCTACTCCTCGCTACTGGGCATCATCAGTTAGTGGAGGATCACTAGAGATCCTGGTCGTGGCTGGTGGGTTGGACTCACATAACGAGGACTTGGATGTAGTGGAAGTTCTACTCAACGACCATTGGACGACTGCAGACTCACTTCCTTTTTCATGCTACAACATGCGATCAACATTCCATGAAGGCAACTTTTACTTCACAGGAGGAGATGACAAGGAGAAGATTCTGTTTATATGCAGTCTAGAGTCTATCAAAGCATCTGCTAGTAATGGCAGGACAAGAAGACAAACAATATGGAGGACAGTATTCATACTTACTTACATCTTCGCTATCGTCTCCTATTTATCGAATCTAATCGGCATTGATAACTATTCTACCATTAGCAGTTACTCCAACAAGACAGAGAAGTGGATTGAGACTACTAGTGAGGGAGATAGACCACAACAGAAGTATTATGATGGATGTATAGCTACTGCAGTCTTGTCTACTGGTCAGTTGCTGGTTGCTTATAGCGATGGAGTATACAAAGGAACTCTGTCAGGTTAGTATAAGTAAATAGCAGCATCTCTAGAAAGCCATCTTGCCTTCAGTGATATTGGCTTCTCTTTAGAATGTCCCATTTATAGATTGTATGGGAAACTAAAGTTCGGTATTAAAACTTGTACTATAGTATAACTAGAATATTATTATTTATTATTGTGTTAATTATGTTAAAACTAAATATTTATAGTATTAATTATGAAATTATAATAAGTAAGGTAATTGATTGTCTTTGCCAAAATTGCAAGTGCTGGAATGCAGCTGCTTCTACTGGCAGCTGCTTCTACTGGCAGCTGCTTCTACTGGCTTAGCCCCCTCCCCCTATAAAACCAGCTGCCCACACTTTGTATTGCTGGAGCCAGCTAATGGTACTGGTGCAGTGTGTGGGTTACTTGTATAGTATAACCAATGGGACCTTAATACCTGTAATTAGTGTTTTATTTGCAATATTTTATAATTCCTATTTTATTTATGTTCAATAGCTTTCAAGTATGAAGATGCATACAAACACTTCATTGTTTCCAAAGAAGTATTGGAGCTTCTGTCTTTAAAGTTTATGTCCCTTGGTCCTCCAAGACAAGGCAAGAGTACAACTCTCAGGAGAATTCAAAAAGAGATCATAGATCTTCTGTCAGCTAAAGAAGAGGAGCAGATTCATGGCAGCACAGGCACAGTACAGTGTTGCTCCAATATGCTAGTCCAAGGCAAGTCTGATCCAACTACAGCAGAAAGAACCACAAAGTGGACCATTGTAAAGAATCTCATTGAGGAAGCTTCTCTACTCTTTCACACTCTCAAAGATAGTTTTCAGATGGAATCCACTTCTGAGGCTACAGCTGATTCCCATAGAGGTAGTGACACCAGGGCAGAGGTCAGTCAGCTAGCAATGCAGGGCAGTCTCATCAGGTTAAAAAACAACACATTAGAAACACCAAGCAATCCCGCCCTGTTCAAAAGCCACAGCCTAACTTAGTGCATAAAATGCTGGCAAAACTAAAATTATTGACCAAACAAAAAATCAGATCACCAGATTATTCTGAAATAGCTGCCATATTCGAGACAGTGTCCAAACAACCACACTTTGCAGAAAATGTGAAACATTCTTTTAAAGCTTTTTTGAGAATGGAGGACACCGGAGGTCAGCCTGAGCTGATGGACATGCTACCAGCACTCACCATAGGACCTGCCCTCTACTTGCTGTTCTTTAGCTACAAGTTCCAACTAGATGAGGAGTATCGGGTCTTTTATCAGAGAACTTCAGGAGAGACAACTGCACCAGAGAAATCTGAGTTTACTCTGCAAGAGATGCTTTTGCGTACTCTGGCCAGTATATCTTGCTTCAGTTCCTCCACCCATCTTCAACCTCTACCAGGACCAGACAACTCAGCCATTGGTGAGATACTGGAGTCCTCCAAGTCAGTAGTGTATATCGTGGGTACTCACAAAGACAAGGTTTCTGAGGAAGTCATCGCTACAGTCGACTCACAGCTTCAAAAAGTGATTCGAGAGACTGACTCCTACAAAAAAGGCATAGTTCAGTTCTGCTCAAAAGACAAGCTTGTTGTTTCTTTAGACAACATGGGAGGCGGAGTAGAAGAGATTGATCACTTGCATCAGCTACTGGAGAATGCCATGGAGAAACACTTTAATAAGCTGAAAATTCCAGCTGTGTGGCTTCTGTTCAGCTTGTGTCTTCGCATGAGAGAAGTGAGGACAGCCAGACTGGAGACCTGCTTGGCCTTGTCCCATGCCTTCAATATGACACCCTACGAGACCAAAGCAGCTCTGTGGTTTCTTCACCACCATGCCGGTGTTCTGATGTACTTCCCCAGTGTGCCTGGTTTGGAGGACCTGGTCATCATTGACATCCAGGTAGTGTATGACAGTATCACTGGTGTCATTCTTAAAGCCATGAGCTTTGATAGCGTAGGTCAGGCCACATCCGAGAAATTCAGGAAGACAGGTCGATTCTCTATGACACATTTGAAGACAGCTACAGCTGACATTTCAGGAGATCTGATTCCACCAGAGCAACTGGTAGCTTTGCTTGCATATCTTCACTTGATAGCTGAGATTGCGCCAGTTGAATATTCTGATACTGACTCAGTTTTAGAAAAGGAGAAAGAATACATCATGCCTTGCGTGTTAGAAAACACTAGTGCAAAGGAACTTGACCAATTCCACAAAGAATCTTGTAGCTCAAGTTTCGTGGAGCCTCTCTTGATATACTTCAGTAGTGGGTTTACTCCTATGGGACTCTTTCCTGCTGCAATGGCATGTCTCGTATCCAACAAGTCCTTCACTTTCATTGGAGAAGGAGTCAAGAAAAACATGGTGCACTTTATGTACGGATCTAAACAAATTTGTGTAACATTTATATCTCGATGCAAATATTTTGAAGTCGTAGTTTCGTGTGATCCTACTTTCCAAGACTCCATTCACCATGAATGTGCTGCTCTAAAACAAGAAATAGAAGACACTCTAAAGAAAGCTAGTTCCAGTATGAACTACAACAACTCCATGGACTACCAGTTTGCCTTTGACTGTCGTTCACATGAAGGAGGGAATCATCTTGGGAGAGTTCATGAAGTAGAGTCCATTCCTTCAGTCATGAAGTGTTTCAACCATTCACAAGGAATTGCACTTCAGAATAGACACCTCATTTGGTATGGACAGGTATGTAGAAATAGACTTATGTATTCTAACTTGCAATCACTAACAATTATTTTATTTGGTTTTAGAAATATGAGAAGAAAGATCCTGTGGTAGAGGTCTCTGAAAGTAAGTTAAGTTATTGTTTTTATTTGGTTTTATTATAAATGTTTTATTAATAGATGGCAATAACTTGAGTATATTTCTGAGTGTGTATCCTGACTTGGTGCACTCAGTGAAGCCTTGTGTTATGACAGTAGCTGATCACTGCTACAGTATTGGACTCATATCACAGTATACCTATGACCAACTTCGTGAGCTTAACCTTATTAACGAAGACAGAGCAAGGACTCTTTTGGACAACATTCGCAGAGTCTTTCCAATGAGACCCTCAGCTCTCAAGGAGTTTGTTACTGTATTGTTCCAAACAGGAGAATGTAATCATTTAGCAGATAAAATACAGCGACAGCTCCAGTAAGTGTATTGTTATTATTGTAGTATTTGAATTATTGTATTGTTTGCGTAACAGAATTGTGGAATGAAGTCTGACAAAGCCACAATTGAAAACACTCATTGTATTGCACTTTACATTTTTTGTATATCATATCCCATATTTCAAATTTACACATTGTTAATTTGTTACTTTTAAATAAATCTTCATTAAAGAATGTTCCAATATGGTCGCTTGTAGTCTGGTGTAGATCCTTTACCAACCACTATGCTGTATTATTGTATAACACTTATTGGTACTTTATTGAACCACTACTCGTAGGGTCAGGTGACATGGCCATACCATATAAGTTATATTCAAGAAGAATTTCTTTGAGAAGCTCAAATAACTCACTAGTTGAACATGTGGCATCTTCGGTTGCAGCTGAGAAATGAGATATGCTATCAAACAAACACAGTATAATTGTATCAATTGATTATACTGATTACTGGTGTGACTGCCTCCAATTTGTATCTATTCTCACTAAAGGGGACGTCATCCACATAGCTGTGCCACAAAACTTACTCCTTCAACAATGTAAGTTCATTTACAGTGAAGATGAAGGATAGCGAGCTACAAATTGCAGCAACATCACAGGACACAGGCTGTCTCATTGTTAGTCTCACAGAAGAGAGGCCACTCCATCAGACCACATTCCATACACAAACACTTACAAACCACATTTGAGGTTGCAAAAATACCCTATTATAACCCCAGCTCTTTCTTCACCAGAGCCCTCTCCGGGAGAACTTGCTAGAAGACTATCGCAGAGAACCCTTGCTGGAACCGCAATCTGGGGGTGGGGCTACTAGTATAGGATGGGGGTGGGGCTACTAGTATTGGACGGTCTCGCAGACTTTGGCAGCGAGACAAAACTTTGTTAAGTGGTATGGAAAGAACCCTACGAAGGCTTATAAACCTACCATTATCATTAATACTATCTGTTCTCATTCTGTAAAGGGGCTAACAGTATTTTTTTAAGTGCTGTTATCTATAGTAATTTCCACATTGAATTGAATAAAGAAAGCCTCCAAAATCACTGCCACAAACCAGACTACAAGCTCAACAGCAATAGTATGATAACTAGAAAATAAGCTGGTTCAATGATGATAGTTGAATAGTAGCCTCTGTTGTTGCCGGGTCTTTTCCTGCCAGTAAACTCAGGCTCTCTAGTATGTTCCTACTTGCCATGACTATAGCAGTTGGTACATATAGGGTGATACTTTGAACTGATACTTTGAAGACTTCTCCTCAGCTCATCAGGAGTGGATTGTCAGACAAGAGAGGTGATGGATCATTATACACTGCCAACAAGATGCTATCAGACAAGAGAAGTGATGGATCATTGTACACTGCCAAATAGATACATACTGTCAGACAAGAGAGGTGATGGACCATTGTGCACTGCCAACAAGATACTGTCAGACAAGAGAGGTGATGGATCATTGTGCACTGCCAACAAGATGCAGTCAGACAAGATACTGTCAGACAAGAGAGGTGATGGATCATTGTGCACTGCCAACAAGATACTGTCAGACAAGAGAGGTGATGGATCATTGTGCACTGCCAACAAGATACTGTCAGACAAGAGAGGTGATGGATCATGTCGCACACTGTCACCAAGTGCTGTCAGACAAGAGAGGTGGAGGCTTCATTGATACACTGCCAACACGATACTGTCCGGACAAGAGAGGTGAGGATCATTGGCACTGTCAACAAGATGCTACCCGGAAACGCCAGGGTGATGGATCATTGTGCCAATGTCAACAAGATGCTACCAGGACAAGAGAGGTTATGGATCATGTACATGCCAGCAAGATCTGTAAGAAATGAGAGGTTATGGATCATTGTACACTGCCAGCAAAGATACTGTAAGACAGAGAGGTGATGGTCATTGTACACTGCCAGCAAGATACTGTCAGACAAGAGAGGTGATGATCATTGTACACTCCAGCAAGATACTGTCAGACAAGAGAGGTGATGGATCATGTGCACAACAAGATACTGTCAGACAAGAGAGGTGATGGATCATTGTGCACTGCCAACAAGATACTGTCAGACAAGAGAGGTGATGGATCATTGTGCACTGCCAACAAGATACTGTCAGACAAGTTAGGTTATGGATCGTTGTACACTGCCAGCAAGATACTGTCAGACAAGAGAGGTGATGGATCATTGTGCACTGTCAACAAGATGCTACCAGACAAGAGAGGTGATAGATCATTGTACACTTCCAGCAAGATACTGTCAGACAAGAGAGGTGATGGATCATTGTGCACTGCCAACAAGATACTGTCAGACAAGAGAGGTGATGGATCATTGTGCACTGCCAACAAGATACTGTCAGACAAGAGAGGTGATGGATCATTGTGCACTGCCAACAAGATACTGCCAGACAATGTATAAGCAATCCCAATTATACAATTGTGATGAATCAGGAATGAGCATAAACTTCGTCATGTTATTGCAACCAGGGGTGCCAAAAAGATTTGACAGGTAACATTAGTCTGGCGTATTTATTTTGTTTATCTAGTGTATATATATTTTTTATTTTTTATTTTTATTTATTTTATTATTTATTTGTTTATTCTTTATTAATTTTTATTTATTGATTTTAATTGATGTGTTTTTTTTTTTTTGTATATTATTATTTAATGCAAGGTTTCATACGGAGTATGGGAGCCTCGGGAATTCCCCCTCCCCCCCTAAATTTATTTCTCCCATCCCTCCCCCTAAACATAGCAAAAAGTTCAGTATGAATCCCTGTAATGTGCTTTCTTATAACCACTTGTCCATCAGTTCCTTTAAACACATGTTCCAGTTGTCCGACTCTCCTTCCTGTCAAGTCTACATTGGTCAATTGACTGACTGTCCTTTCTGTTGACTCAGCACTTGTTTAAGTCCATCCTGTCAATAAATCAACTATTGCATAACTCATGACATTTATCAAAACTAATAATTGGATCACTGACTGATTAATTTCATAATACATGATGCCTGGAATAATGGGTAATGCATAGGATTGTTTGATGTAGAGTATAAGATATCACACAACACACACTTACACACGCATTATATGCACACACATACACATGCACATATGCACACACACACACATGCACATACGCACACACACTGTTGTTATCTTGTATGGTCAATGTTCTCGTCTCCCCCTGCAGGTAATGCTGTTTTGTGGCAAAGTTGACCACCCATGCCTGACTCGGAAAGAAGAGCCTCATCTGGTACTAACAGCTTCACTTCACTTCCAATGCAGGTGAGATAAAATAGACTTTAAAAAGTGTGAAACTCTAGATGTTGCAATGAACTGAAATGCCTTCTCTCTTGTACAGTGTAACTATGCCATTGTTAGAACCATGTGAGCTGACAGTAATAGGCAGTTTACAATTAGTTTAAACAATATATGTGACCGGCTACAGGAAAACTGGGCACAACGCGGCGTGCGTAAATATCGAGAAAAGATCAATCGATTTCTTTAAAATGTATTGTTTCAAGCCGACGGAAGGGAACGGTTAGGTCTATTATAGTGGGAACGACTTAAGCTACGACGATAAAACTTGGAGAGCTCAATATCTGGACGCCGACAACTCTATAAGTGCAAAAAAAAATTTTTTGAAGGGTGCCACGTTGTGCCCGGTTTTCCTGTAGACGGTCACATTATGTGCTTGTGTTTGACTTCAAGGCATTTTGGGTGTGGGTGTTAATTAAGTGGTGTGCACACATAGTGCTATACAGCTACACTTACAGGCATATGATTAGCCAGGGTTCTTATTTATTTGTAGTTTCTGATTGTTAAATTTATATTTAATTAATTATTTATTTATTATGTATTTATTTACTATTTATTTTAATTTTATACATATTATTTTATTAATTTATCCTCAGCGCACATGAGTGAGAGGGTTATAGTATTCAGTTTATTTATCTGTCAGTAATTTTAACACACAATAGCAGGTCCTTGAAGATGGCAACCTCTGGTAGATTGAAAAGAAGCATCAAACTGTTGTACTGAGAGTTACACCCAAGCAGTACACTAGTACTAATCCCACAAACCACAGGCTACTTACTGTTGTACTGAGAGTTACACCCAAGCAGTACACTGGTACTAATCCCACAAACCACAGGCTACTTACTGTTGTACTGAGAGTTACACCCCAGCAGTACACTGGTACTAATCCCACAAACCACAGGCTACTTACTGTTGTACTGAGAGTTACACCCAAGCAGTACACTAGTACTAATCCCACAAACCACAGGCTACTTACTGTTGTACTGAGAGTTACACCCAAGCAGTACACTGGTACTAATCCCACAAACCACAGGCTACTTACTGTTGTACTGAGAGTTACACCCCAGCAGTACACTGGTACTAATCCCACAAACCACAGGCTACTTACTGTTGTACTGAGAGTTACACCCCAGCAGTACACTAGTACTAATCCCACAAACCACAGGCTACTTACTGTTGTACTGAGAGTTACACCCCAGCAGTACACTGGTACTAATCCCACAAACAACAGGCTACTTACTGTTGTACTGAGAGTTACACCCAAGCAGTACACTGGTACTAATCCCACAAACCACAGGCTACTTACTGTTGTACTGAGAGTTACACCCAAGCAGTACACTAGTACTAATCCCACAAACCACAGGCTACTTACTGTTGTACTGAGAGTATCCACCCCAGCAGTACACTGGTACTAATCCCACAACCCACGCACTTTGTTGTACTGAGAGTTACCACCCCCATCAGTACCTGGTATATCCCACAAACCAGCAGGCTACTACTGTTGTACGAGAGTTTACAACACCCAAGCAGTACCCTGGTATATATCCACACCACAGGCTACTTACCTGTTGTAAGCTGAGAGTTAACACCCAAGCAGTACACTAGTACTAATCCCACAAACCACAGGCTACTTACTGTTGTACTGAGAGTTACACCCAAGCAGTACACTAGTACTAATCCCACAAACAACAGGCTACTTACTGTTGTACTGAGAGTTACACCCAAGCAGTACACTAGTACTAATCCCACAAACCACAGGCTACTTACTGTTGTACTGAGTGTTACACCCAAGCAGTACACTAGTACTAATCCCACAAACCACAGGCTACTTACTGTTGTACTGAGTGTTACACCCAAGCAGTACACTAGTACTAATCCCACAAACCACAGGCTACTTACTGTTGTACCGAGAGTTACACCCAAGCAGTACACTAGTACTAATCCCACAAACCACAGGCTACTTACTGTTGTACCGAGAGTTACACCCAAGCAGTACACTAGTACTAATCCCACAAACCACAGGCTACTTACTGTTGTACTGAGAGTTACACCCAAGTAGTACACTAGTACTAATCCCACAAACAACAGGCTACTTACTGTTGTACTGAGAGTTACAAACACCCAACACCCCACAGTACACTTGTAGACTAATCCCAAGGAATACCATAAACAAAAAAACCAACCAAAGTCTACTTACTGTTGTACTGAGAGTTTACACCCCAGCAGTAACGGGTACTAATCCCACAAACCACAGGCTACTTACTGTTGTACTGAGAGTTACACCGAAGCAGTACACTGGTATTAATCCCACAAACCACAGGCTACTTACTGTTGTACTGAGAGTTACACCCCAGCAGTACACTGGTACTAATCCCACAAACCACAGGCTACTTACTGTTGTACTGAGAGTTACACCCAAGCAGTACACTGGTACTAATCCCACAAACCACAGGCTACTTACTGTTGTACTGAGAGTTACACCCAAGCAGTACACTGGTATTAATCCCACAAACCAAAGGCTACTTACTGTTGTACTGAGAGTTACACCCCAGCAGTACACTGGTACTAATCCCACAAACCACAGGCTACTTACTGTTGTACTGAGAGTTACACCCCAGCAGTACACTGGTACTAATCCCACAAACCACAGGCTACTTACTGTTGTACTGAGAGTTACACCCAAGCAGTACACTGGTATTAATCCCACAAACCACAGGCTACTTACTGTTGTACTGAGAGTTACACCCAAGCAGTACACTGGTACTAATCCCACAAACCACAGGCTACTTACTGTTGTACTGAGAGTTACACCCAAACAGTACACTGGTACTAATCCCACAAACCACAAGCTACTTACTTTTGTACTGAGAGTTCCCCCCAGCATACACTGGTAACTAATCCCCAAACCACGGCGAACTACTGTTGTACTGAGAGTTACACCCAGCAGTACCCTGGTATAATCATGCCCCAAACCACAGGCTACTTATGTTGTACTGAGAGTTACACCCCAGCATTACACTGGGTACTAATCCACAACCACAGGCTACTTACTTGTTGTACAGTGGGGGGGGGAGATGAGAGTTACCCACCCAAGCATACACTGGTATTATAATCCCCACAAACCACAGGCTACTTCCGTGTACTGAGAGTACACACCCACAGTACACTGTACTAATCCCACAAACCACCGGCTACGTACTGTTGTCCTGAGAGTTACACCAAATTACACTGTTCTAATCCCACAAACCACAAGCTCTTACTGTTGTACTGAGATTTCACCCAAGCAGTACACTGTATTAATCCCACAAACCACAGGCTAACTTACTGTTGACTGAGATTATCACCCCAGCAGTAACACTGGTACAATCAGTCCACAAACCACAGGCAACTACTGTGTACTGAGAGTTACACCCCCGCATACACTGTACAATCCCACAAACCACATGCTATTACTGTTGTAACTGAGAGTTACACCCAAGCATTACACTGGTATTAATTCCCACAAACCACAGCTACTTACTGTTTTACTGATAGTTACACCCCATCAGTACACTGGTCTATCCCACAAACCACGAGCGACTTACTTTGTACTGAGAGTTACACCCCAGCAGTACACTGGTACTAATCCCACAAACCACAGGCTACTTACTGTTGTACTGAGAGTTACACCCCAGCAGTACACTGGTACTAATCCCACAAACCACAGGCTACCTACTGTTGTACTGAGAGTTACACCCCAGCAGTACACTGGTACTAATCCCACAAACCACAGGCTACTTACTGTTGTACTGAGAGTTACACCCCAGCAGTACACTGGTACTAATCCCACAAACCACAGGCCACTTTGAGGATTCCACAAAGTAATTATCAGTCAACCCACTGCTGCTGCCAGCTGCAAGTACATTATGTAGTGTTGGTGCTCTTAATAATCTATTGAAAATAAATGATAGTAAGTAAATATCATCTTTGTTTATTAGATTATCACAGTAGGCATAAGTATACAAAGTAAATTAGAATGTGTAAGATAATAATCAATAAATGTGAGGTTATGATGAGGTGAAGTACAAGTTAAATAATAATCACAAACAATAATGATGCTTAGTCAATAGGTTCTCTGATGCCTCCAAGTTTAAATCTAGGAGATGCCAGTTTTGGTAAAAGTGCTTCAAAATAAAATTTCCGAAGCTTTGTCATCTGTAAACCCCACCACTTTTTATCTCTCTGTATGTGTTGTATATGCAAATCATTGTTTGTTGGTAATATAAAATCACACCAATATGTACGGGTGCAATACAGCTGACATTGAACTTGATAAAAATAATCATGTCTAGTTTTAACTTGTATTCATTGTCTTTTTTTTTTCTAGGCAGAATGAAGATGTCTTGCAAGCTTCATCCAGTGTCTTATCTCTTACACTGAATGGATTTTTAACTTCCACTAAGCCCAATGCTTGGGAAGGGTTGCTTGGGTCACTTACAACACAATCTGGACTAGCAGCAAGCCAGTGGTTACTAATAGAGATGGAAAGTCCACACTTGTTGATGGTCAGCTGACGATGGCCATTTATTTTCTGGTGAGCTATGTAGAGATCTATGGTCTCCTGTTCCTTTGCTGACCCATATCTAGTCGCCTCAGTTCCCTTAAAGGTGCTGTACAGTAAGTTTTGGACATTCTTGCTTCTTTTAGTGTTCTTCCTCATCTTTGCAATTCTTCCAACTTTTGATGCTGTCAGCCTCTTCCTTCGTTCCACTAACCATCGTGTACTGTCAGCCTGATCTCTTGTGCTAGCTTCTATTTCCTTTGCTTCTTGTTCAGTGATGGCCACCTTTGTTTTGTAAAATCCTGTCTCTTCAATTGCGCCAACTGTTCCTTTTAATTTGCCAGAATCTTTGTTTCGACTTTCTTTTTCAGAAAAAAACTTCTTCTTATGATCGTAAACTTTTGGTGGTGCCCCCTATTGTCACACGGTAATCACCTGAGCAAAAAATTTCTTGCTGCCTGCGGTAGTTTTGCTTTGTTCTTGGTTGTTTACTGAACTAGCAGTGAGGTGAGTGTCTCTTGCTCGTTCAGCCTCTTCTATGAAGAAGCATTTGTGTCTATCATTTCATTACATGAACTACATATCTACTGGCATTGCATGAGCAACATATTGACTTGCATGTGCTACATATTGACATATTGATACTACCATTTTAGGTTTTTGTAATAGCTAGCCATTTTGTAGTAATGCTGGGGGTTCACACCTTTTGGTGCTTCACTTATTCGTTGTTTAAAATTTATTTATTAATTCTTTATTTGTTTTCCTTTTTATTTATTTTATTATTTATTTATTGTGCATTGATTTATATTATTTGGTTTTTTATTTGTTTATTTATCATTTGATTCATTTTATTTATTATTTATTTTATAATTTATTTTAATTTTAATTTTATTTATTATTTATTATATCATTTATTTTAATTTTTCATTATTTAATAATTATATTATTTATTATTCAATTAATTTTATTATGTATTTATTTTTATTTATTATTTAGTTATTATTTATTTATATTTTACTTTTTTTTTATTAATTTTATATTTAACTACAATTCGCCTTATTGGTAAGGTTACCTGCTGTCGTCCTCCTAAACTACAGATTGGCAGTCTGAGCTGATGTGAGCCCGCAGTCATGTGTGCGCATGCTCCTTGCGTGAGGCAGCGGTATGACCTTGGACCCACCCCCCTGTGTGGCCTTGGGGGTGAGAGACTCGGCAGGTCAGTGGCAATTAGCATTAATTGCCCTGCATCGCCGGAGTCCCCCCAGCTCAAATCACATCCAAAGAATTGGATGGAGTATTTCTAGCTATCCTTAATTAGGTGGTTTGAAATGGGGAGGTGGTGGGACTGAGAACAGTGGCTATCAGTAGCTGCTAGCTATCAGGACTAATATACTGGTACCCGGGTGCCATTGCTTCACGTGTGACCGCTTAGCACATGGTCGCCGTACTCACAGGTCCTCTGCCGACCTTTTCCTGGGCGCGTGTGATGCGTGGGCTACATCTTCGTTAACTACGTTTAACTACGTTAAACTACATTTAACTACAATTCGCCTTATTGGTAAGGTTACCTGCCGTCGTCCTCCTAAACTACAGATTGGCAGTCTGAGCTGATGTGAGCCCGCAGTCATGTGTGCGCATGCTCCTTGCGTGAGGCAGCGGTATGACCTTGGACCCACCCCCCTGTGTGGCCTTGGGGGTGAGAGACTCGGCAGGTCAGTGGCAATTAGCATTAATTGCCCTGCATCGCCGGAGTCCCCCAAAGGGCCGCAGGAGGCGGCCTATACCCCCAAGGCTATAAGTAATAGGTTAGGAAAGGGGGTTGACAGCTCTCTTACCAATGGTAGTAGGCTGTATACCTGTGAAAGTAAGTACAGACAAGCATACACATTGAGAACTGAGCGTTATGACAAGAGTAATGCTGAACTACCCATGACCCCCAACCTTCTCCCTCTCACTGACTTTGTGATGTGGCCATCCAGTGACTACGTATTGGTTCCTTAGAGAAGGGAGTGGTGCCACCGACCTTGGAGTTGTGATCAGTGCCTGGTACCTGGATGACTCCAGCCACCATGTCTGTCTCGGGTAACCCGAATGGGCACAGCTTCAGTAAACCAGGACTGGTGAGTACTGTATACTCCCAACTCACCTGCTTTCACTGCACACTGAAGTCTAAGTAGACTCTAGGAACACAACCAGGGTAGTGGCCGTCGGGTGAAGGAGACAGTAGTGGTTAATACGTGACGGACCCCATACCCCAGGCATGATCTGTCTGACCACCACACCCCTATTGGGTGGAGAATCTAACCTTACGTGCTAACAGTACCATCACTACTCTCTACACCACTCTTGCCATAGTCAAGTGGCGTGTGACTCCATGACTTACTCCTGTATCCTAGTACTACTGTTCAACCCTCCCCAAGCCGGCATTAGCTATTCAGTCAAGTGACCGTGTCTTAGTAATAACAGTGGGTGTGCCTGGTGGAGGCAGCAACAGACACAAGTGAGAAGGAGCATGTCCTGATTGCGTAATGGGATAATTGAGTGGGCGCCGTGTAGATGCATACGAGAGCCTCAGAACAAATAGGCAGCAAGCCTGAGAATACATAGGCAGCAAGCCTGAGAATACATAGGCAGTGAGCCTGAGAATACCTAGGCAGTGAGCCTGAGATTACATAGGCAGTGAGCCTGAGAATAGCTGGGCAGTGAGCCTGAGAATACGTAGGCAGTGAGCCTGAGAATACGTAGGCAGTGAGCCTGACAATACATAGGCAGTGAGCCTGAGAATACATAGGCCGTGAGCCTGAGAATACATAGGCCGTGAGCCTGAGAATACATAGCTAGTGAGCCTGACAATACATAGGCAGTGAGCCTGAGAAAACATAGGCAGTGAGCCTGACAATACCTAGGCAGTGAGCCCCAGAATACATAGGCAGTGAGCCTGAGAATAGATAGGCAGCGAACCCCAGAATACATAGGCAGTGAGCCTGAGAATAGATAGGCAGCGAGCCTGAGAATATATAGGCAGCGAGCCCCAGAACACATAGGCAGTGAGCCTGAGAATACCTAGGCAGCGAGCCCCAGAATACATAGGCAGCAAGCCTGATAATATATAGGGCAGCGAGCCTGAGAATACACGGGCAGTGAGCCTGTGACTAGATAGGCAGTAAGCCTTAGAATAGATAGGCAGCGAGCCTGAGAATAGATAGGCAGCGAGCCTGAGAATAGATAGGCAGCGAGCCAGAGAATAGATAGGCAGCGAGCCTGAGAGTATATAGGCCGCGAGCCTGAGAATACATGGGCAGTGAGCCTGAGAATACATGGGCAGTGAGCCTGTGACTAGATAGGCCGTAAGCCTTAGAATAGATAGGCAGCGAGCCTGAGAATAGATAGGCAGCGAGCCAGAGAATAGATAGGCAGCGAGCCTGAGAGTATATAGGCAGCGAGCCTGAGAATACACGGGCAGTGAGCCTGTGACTAGATAGGCCGTAAGCCTTAGAATAGATAGGCAGCGAGCCTGAGAATATATAGGCAGCGAGCCTGAGAATAGATAGGCAGCGAGCCTGTGACTAGATAGGCCGTAAGCCTTAGAATAGATAGGCAGCGAGCCTGAGAATATATAGGCAGCGAGCCAGAGAATAGATAGGCAGCGAGGCTGAGAGTATATAGGCAGCGAGCCTGAGAATAGATAGGCAGCGAGCCTGTGACTAGATAGGCCGTAAGCCTTAGAATAGATAGGCAGCGAGCCTGAGAATATATAGGCAGCGAGCCTGAGAATAGATAGGCAGCGAGCCTGTGACTAGATAGGCCGTAACCCTTAGAATAGATAGTCAGCGAGCCTGAGAATATATAGGCAGCGAGCTTGAGAATATATAGGCAGTGAGCCTGTGACTAGATAGGCCGTAAGCCTTAGAATAGATATGCAGTGATCCTAAGAATACATGGGCCGTGAGCCTGAGAATACATAGGCAGAGAGCTTGTGAGTAGATAGGCAGCAAGCCTGAGAATACATAGGCAGTGAGCCCTAGAATACGTAGGCAGCAAGCCTGAGAGTACATAGGCCGTGAGTCTGAGAATAGATAGGCAGTGAGTCTGAGAATAGATAGGCAGTGAGCCTAAGAATACATAGGCAGTGAGCCTGAGAATACATAGGCAGTGATCCTGTGACTAGATAGGCCGTAAGCCTTAGAATAGATATGCAGTGAGCCTAAGAATACGTAGGCAGCAAGTCTGAGAGTACATAGGCAGTGAGCCTGAGAATAGATAGGCAGTGAGTCTGAGAATAAATAGGCAGCAAGCCTGAGAATACATAGGCAGTGAGCCTAAGAATACGTAGGCAGCAAGCCTGAGAGTACATAGGCAGTGAGCCTGAGAATAGATAGGCAGTGAGTCTGAGAATACATAGGCAGTGAGCCTGAGAGTACATAGGCGGTGAGCCTGAGAATAGATAGGCAGTGAGTCTGAGAATAAATAGGCAGCGAGCCTGAGAATACATAGGCAGTGAGCCTGAAAATACCTAGGCAGTGAGCTTAAGAATACATGGGCAGTGAGCCTGAGAATACATAGGCAGTGAGCTTGTGACTAGATAGGCAGCAAGCCTGAGAATACATAGGCAGTGAGACTGAGAATACATAGGCAGCAAGCCTGAGAATACGTAGGCAGTGAGCCTGAGAATACATAGGCAGTGAGCCTGACAATACATAGGCAGTAAGCCTTAGGATACATAGGCAGTGAGCCTGAGAATACCTAGGCAGTGAGCCTAAGAATACCTAGGCCGCGAGCCCCAGAATACATAGGCAGTGAGCCCGAGAATACATAGGCAGTGAGCTAGGCAGTGAGCTAGGCAGTGAGCCTGAGAATACATAGGCAGTGAGCCTGAGAACAGATAGGCAGCGACCTGAGAATACATAGGCAGTGAGCCTGAGAATATATAGCCAGTGAGCCTGAGAATACATAGGCAGGGAGCCTGTGACTAGATAGGCCGTAAGCCTGAGAATAGATAGGCAGCGAGCCTGAGAATACCTAGGCAGTGAGCCTCTGACTAGATATGCAGTGAGCCTCTGACTAGATATGCAGTGAGCCTAAGAATACATGGGCAGCGAGCCTGAGAATACATAGGCAGTGAGCTTGTGAGTAGATAGGCAGCAAGCCTGAGAATACCTAGGCAGTGAGCCTCTGACTAGATATGCAGTGAGCCTAAGAATACATGGGCAGTGAGCCTAAGAATACATGAGCAGTGAGCCTGAGAATACATAGGCAGTGAGCTTGTGAGTAGATAGACAGTGAGCTTGAGAATACGCAGGTGAGCAAGCCCGATAGTGCATGCAAGAATATATAGGCCCTGGGCCTAAGTGCGAGATTAGGTAGGCAAGTCTGATAGTGCAAGAACAGATGGCAGCGAGTTTGAGAGTGCACGAATAAAGCATGACAAAGTGCCACTAGATAGGCAGCCAGTCTGAATGTGAGAATGGATAAGAACAAGAGTGACAGAATAGATAGGCAACAAGCCTGCGAGTGAGAGTATGTAGACATGCAGTAAGCCTGATAGTGAGAGAATATGAGCCTGATAGAGAAAGACTAGACAGGCAGTGAGCCTGACAGTGAGAGAATAGACGGCCGTGAGCCTGATAGCGCAAGAATAGACAGGCAGAGAGCCTGATCATGTGAGAATAGACAGGCAGAGAGCCTGATAGTGCAAGAATAGACAGGCAGAGAGCCTGATCATGTGAGAATAGACAGGCAGAGAGCCTGATAGTGCAAGAATAGACAGGCAGAGAGCCTGGTCATGTGAGAATAGACAGGCAGAGAGCTTGATAGTGCAAGAATAGACAGGCAGAGAGCCTGATCGTGTGAGAATAGACAGGCAGTGAGTGTAATAGTGTGAGAATAAGTCCAGTACCAATAGAGTGAAGGGCAGCGTGCCCTACATAGACGCTTTTAAGGGGGCCCCGACGGACCGTCACACCTCTACTAGGTGGAGATCTAACCCTAATTACTAGAACCTACTACCCAAGTTATATATTATAATGCCACACCGACAATAGTATAGTGTAGCTTATGAGTCCTAAAACACTGCATCCAGCACTACGGTTCATTCTCTAATCTCATTCATTATGTAACCCCTATTTGTTCCACCTCTTCTCATGTAACAATCTCATGTCAGCATAAATATCAATTACAGCATGCACCTGACTGATTCAGGAGTTTCTGCTTCGAGAATACCGCTCACTTTGACAGAGCCAACCTTAGCAACACCGTGAGAGGGTCTGGCCACATACTGCAGATAGTTACTAACATGCACTGGACAATAATGATCTTTTTTTTTTTGAATGAAGGTTATAAAGCCGAGAGTGGGAGCCGGCAACACATCCCACACATGTAATGAAGGCCTACGCCTGACCATAGCGAGGGTTCAGCGTGCCCTTGTGATCTAGGGGTTGTGACTGTGGGTAGAGAAACAGCATCAGGACTAGAGTCCAACTCTTAACCCAACTGCACTAGCTAAGCAAGGCAACTGAACTGGCAGCATGCCCATGTATTGTCGAGCCATAGAATTACTGTTTTCTGCTGATTGCATCTGTAAGTATCAATGAAGGCCATTCACCACTGACTGGTGGTTTAGATCCCATATATCCAACCTGACCTGCAGAAAACTAATTATTTAGAGTACAATATATCTACAGCCCCTTACTATTCCAATCATACCACCACTGACGAGCAGCCATCCTTAGAGAGCTAATAGTGCCTGTGGTGGAACAGCCATTGGGCATACTATTTTACCTGATGAGAATTGCCAGTTGTAAACTCATGGGCCCCCAGCAGACTAGCGGTATCAGGTAGCTGCTAGGCTAGGGCTACCAGCACTGAGAACAGTGGCTATCAGTAGCTGCTAGCTATCAGGACTAATATACTGGTGCCCGGGTGCCATTGCTTCACGTGTGACCGCTTAGCGCATGGTCGCCGTACTCACAGGTCCTCTGCCGACCTTTTCCTGGGCGCATGTGATGCGTGGGCTACATCTTCGTTAACTACGTTTAACTACGTTAAACTACATTTGTATACTATTTTTTCTTTATTTTTTTGTTCTTATAATTTATTGGCGAGCGAGTGAGACACTATCAGGGGTAACACAATTGAAAATTGGGGATATTCGTTTGTGTGGACGTACATATGTCATTTTGTACTTTGACCCTCTCATATTTTTGTGTTAGCATGTTGTTCGACCCCGTCCCAAACTTCTCTAAATGGAGTCTTCTGGTTTACCTGCATCACCCTGGTAATTGAATTGTATACGTTAATGGCATTGTGTGTGTGTGTTTGTGTGTGTGTGTTTGTGTGTGTACACGTATATCATTTTGTTACTTTGACCCCTGCATATTTGTGTTAGCTCATGGGTCGACCCTGTCCCGAACCTTACTGAATAGAATCCTCTGGTTTATCGATCTTTACCCGTATCATCCAATGAAATTAAATTGTTTACAATTCTCTTTTGCAGCTGCAGTTACAAACTTACAAACTTACCAGAGTTCGTTTTCTATAGGAATCATAGATGGCAGTAAGTAAATATGATATTTGTCATAGTTAGAGCCCTGTGCAGCAGTGTTGTTCTTGAAAATCAATTGCTCAATAGTCTAACCACAAACGTGAATCTTGTGTTGGTATGTCCAGTGGACAAGTGTGTGTGTGAAAGTGTCATGCGTTACAGCTACTGCTTAAAGAATAGCACAATGTATATTATTTAACTAACAAAATTAATTTAAGGTATAGTGTTCCACCCACGCATTTCAACCCACTTGCTAGATTGTAGTTGTGGTTGCCTTACAGCACTTGTGGTTGTCACAGTGGTTGTGCTTACCACAACATGCTACCAGCAGTAAAATAATTAGCTCTTCATTGTGTATACACTTGTCAATTGCCAAAAAAACAAAACAAAAAAAAACAAAACAAAAAACATACAACACAAAATAAAAACAACAACAACATAAGGTGATTTTTGAATTTAATTAATTTGAAAAGTCTCTTATTCCTCCTCGACGAAACCTTGGAGAAGCTAACTCCGGCAATAAAGAATTGAAATAAAATTCTTTGAGCTTGAAAATGTTGGCATTCCACCATAATCTGTCCCTTTCAATTCTTTGTATGTGTAGCGCCACATCTGTTCTCAAAACAAAGTCGCACCAATTTCGATCAGTGCAATACATCTGACATTGGACTTGGTAATAAAAATCATGCCTTCTTTTCAGTGCAAACTTGTTTTCTTTGTATTCCAAACAAAAAGAAGATGTTTTCACAGCTTCTTCTAAAGACATATGGCGAATAGAGTATGGGTCTTAATCTCAAGCAGACCATCAGGATAAGATGCATCTGGGTCATGCACCAAACCATCAGGAGAGGCAGCCAACCAAGGGGTTTCTAATGAAACAAAAAGACCACATTTCTCAACTTGCAGACTTGGGTGGCCATTCTCTCTCATGTAAGCAAGGTACTGTAGGGATGAACTCTCTTCTTTGTCCAGGCCATAGCGAGTAGCAGCATTTACTCTGAAGTTACTATAAAGTAATGCTTCCACCTTCTTACTTCTCTTCGTTGTCTGCCTCATCTTTGAAATACTGCCAACTTTAGAAGCAGTGATGCGTTTTCGTCTTTCTATCATCCATAGCTCATTGTCTGCCTGATTTAGAGTATTTCGTTCGATGTAGTTAACTGCTTCAGAGGTAACAGCAACCTTTGTCTCATAAAACCCCTTTTTCAACTGTTCCAAATGGCCTTGTGAAATATCATCTTCTTCAGGTAGATCACCATCATCATGCCTGCTGTATGCTTTGCGAGCTGCTACTTCGTCGTCAACACTGGAATATTTACTACTTCGTCGCTTTGCCTTCACTTCATCTTTAGCCTTTCTCTTTTTATCGTATTCAACATGCTTGGCAGACATCCTGGCATTTTCTTTGAAAACTTTGTTTGGAGAAGAACTAGTAATTTGTTTCCACATCTCTGGCCCCCACTCCTTGCCCATGTTCTGCTGCAGACCTGCCCCCATACAGCGATGCTCCCAAGAGCCACTCTGCGATCTATTAATTACTTTTCCCCCATCATACTTTGATCTAATGTGCATCCAGCACTCAGCGACATTAGTTGTGACATTTTCTATCAGCTGGCTGGCTTTGCTAACCAGTCGTGATAGTGCCGTCTGGATGTCATGCATCATCTTTGGATTGGGTTTCATGGGAGTACTTCCACCTTGCCTGGCTTCATGTTGAGTAACACTGTCATCTGCCATTGTCTCCTCCCATAACTTAACTTGAGAAAAAACCACATCTATAGAGGTATATTAAAAATAAAGAAAAAATATAATAAAAATAACTTAATAATAATAACTGTTATTAATATTACCATTATTATTATTACTATTATTATTATTACTATTATTATTACTATTATTATTATTACTATTATTATTACTATTATTACTATTATTATTATTACTATTATTATTATTAATATTATTATTATTATTATAAAAAATTAACAATAATAGCTAAATATATAAAGACTTTATTATTTTTGTATCTACAGGAACATACCAATAAAATCATCTGTATCGTCCTCATCACACAGGTTTTCATCTTCACTACTGGATGAAGTTAAAGGAGCTGCATGCTGATCTGATGGCTGGACAGCTGAACAAAAGTCAGAGCTGCATCTGTCATGGATTCCGAAACAGTGCCAAGGGCCATTGAGAAGGTCTCGTTCCAGTAGTTTCGCTGCCTTCTTGCGGTCTGGGTTCTTACTCCTCATGCGAATGGCACATCGAGCAGCACTGACCAGTCTCTTCCTCATCTTCAGTGTGAGCCCTCCAGTACCTTTGTAAGAAGCATTCTGTTGCACAATCTTCTCCAGTGCTCCCCGGTAGCATTTACATGCATGGTTTGCACATTCCAGCTTTCTTATAGCAAACCCCCAACCTGGTACACTTTGAAGAAGAGTTGTGTGAACAGAACTATCTCCATCTCCAACGAAGCGTATGTAGCGCACTCCATGAACATGTTCAGCTTCCAAAAATCCATCTAATATTATGTCGGACTCCATTTCAGATGAGGATTTTTCCCAATTTTTGAAACATTGATGTTTCTCTTTGGGTACATTCTTGGCACAAGCTCTGCAGTACTTGTTGCGAACACCGATATACAGCAACTTTCCGGTTTCCTTACCAATGATGATGGCCACACCTGACTTGGCATTATAGGAGTGCTTATGTGAGCGCTTACTCCAGCCCCCATCAACCACTACGGTAATTGCTGGTATGCCTTCATGAAAATCTCCTCTCTCTTCAGCAAGCCTCTTCTCTTCCTTTCCAGCTTCAATCATCGACTTCAGAAGTTCATGCTTCCACTGCTCTCCAATGGCTCTCTCAACATTGATAAAGCTAGCCTTTGTCATAACAGGAATACCTATAACACCAAGAGTCTCCTTGATCCTGGAATGACCCCCGCCAGTAACCATCTCCCCCCATACAGCAGCCAGGTTACATTCCCACTGAGGATAGCCTTTAGGCCCCCTCACCTTTTGCGATGACTCTAGAATGATAGTATGATTGCAAACGGAACAGTGACCTCTCAGAATGGATGCCAGACCCTGCCTAGTCTCACCGTACAGCAATATGGAACCCTTGCAACGAGCTGCATGAGCGGTCAAATCATCAGTATATTGCTGCAACTTGTTCAAATTGATTATTCTGGAACCATTCTTCAATGTCATTTCTAGATGTTTGTGTAATGGAGGTGATTTCTTGTATTTGTAGGGTAACTTTTTCTTTCTGTATACATGTCTATGATTGTTCCTATGGTGTAATTTATTCTTGTTACTGCCCATCTGGAGGAGTAATATTTTTTCATCATAAAAAAAATACTAGCTACTGCATTCAGCTTTACCTCTCAATCTGCTCCAATACACTGAACTTGCTCCAATACACTGAACTTGCTCCACTACCGCTATTCCAGGTTATTCCAGCACATTCCAGCACTAGTATGGCTGCTCACTTACGAGCTCCTTTCCCGCCGAAATCGAGCTTATCGCGTGGGCGAAGCGCGCGTAACTCTGGCACCCAGCAATTACATTGTATTCGTGGTTTTTTTTTTCAGTTAGAAGTTTTGGCGTCAATTTGTTGACTCGTATCCTACCGTACCGCCTTCTCTCTCTAATTATAAGACTGTCCAGGTTGTTAGTGTTGAGGTTCTTACAAAGAAATTTAGTACATCCGCTTACCATTTTTCTCGGCATTCTTGGACTAATGCTTGGAATTGGTGCTTTCCGCTTCTACTGAAGCTACTTAACGAATATATTCGTCGTGAACAGTGCGCCCGCGTTTAAACTCTTCGGTAGGACCTCTAGTAGGGCCTTACCTACCTGAAGAAAGCCTAACTTCTTTATTGGGTGCGCTCCATGCAACAGAAATTGACGCCGATCGTGGTACACTTACTGAAGCAAGTTACTAACTTGCAAGGGATAATAATTGGACAAACTTCATTCCCATTTCTTTTTCATTGTATAAAATTTCTTTTATATCAATATTGAGATACAAAAATGAATATAAAAAATGATACAGGACATATAAGTAACTCATGAATAATTAATGAGGTAATGTATACCAGAACCTTAAGTCAAACAGTTGTGGTGAGTGGTTGCTATGACATTGAAACCCTTTATCGTATATATATACGTACTTAAAACTCAACTATTTTTAGTAGCTTGTAAAATTAATCACAATACTGTAGTTTTATGTAGTCTAACTAGGGAGGCTAGCTCACCATTTGCACTCAAGCACACTACTAAGTATATATAGTACTTATTACATGTGTCAGAGTATGATATGGCGTGAATATTTCAAGAAGTGAAAGTAAAGCCTGAGAGTGAAATATCAAGCCATATCACTCTGACTAGTGTAATAAGTGGTTTATTCTACACTTGATATCTTCACTGCTGCAGTTAGGACTAGACTGGTAACTCACAGCCTAAAGTTGGATATATGTCCCCCACACCACCAGCAGATATTTTAGCAGCTGCTCTAACTGGGTTTAGCAGGCTACACCAGGGGGTAGCCTAAAAACCTGGAAAATCAGTGAGCTTGGCCAGTTGTTGTAACTACAATGGGTAATGAGCTTGCACAGTCATGAAATAACAAGCTGTGGGTTACTTCAGGGTCATGTACCTGAAGATATCATTGTGAAGATATCAAGGGTGGAATAAATATATATAAAAATATAATACACAACATATATAAATAATAGCGAATTTTCTCGTTATAACAGCCAATATTGTTAATTAAAACTTAACCTGATGTTTCAGGAGTCAACTAATTTATGTAGGATTCGCTCATATTCTATCACCATTCTTTGTCCGAATACCGTAAGTTCTCTTAATGTATTGTTTCAATGATTCAGCCATTCGGCAGAAATAATTATAATAATATTCATTCTAACAACCAATATTAAAACTTAACCCAATGTTTTGACTTCTAGCTGAAGTCTTTAATTCATGAATCAGCTTAATTGACCCTTGAAGAGGACTTCGGCAATATATTGCCGAAGTCCTCTTCAAGGGTCAATTAAGAAAAATTATGCTAAACGTGTGTTTGCAATTGTTCATTATAACATCATCATGTAGACTTTGATGAATAGTGAAGAAATTCTAAGCTTGAATTAGCACTTGGTATAGAATAAGTGACATGTTGTCTGAAGTGACAAAATGAGCTTTCCATAAATGAAGTGGGTTCACAAGTCTTGACTATCATGAACTAGCTGGAGCTAGAACTGCTGAGTCAATGGCAGTGTTCCTCATCCTCCTCCTCCCCCCCCCCCCCCCCCCCCCCCCATGTAGCGGGTAGAGGGTGGTAAAGGGTCAGATGCAAGTAGATAGAAACTGTAAACATTATACTATGGACCTGATATGTCTTGTACTCGTTAATATGCTGGATGAAAAAATTAAGGGTTCCAAAATTGAAGTACAGATTTTATATGGGCGCTTATCTATAAATTGTGCAACACAGTCTATAAAGAGTTGCACAATCCATGTATTGTGTGCCAATCTACAGATTGTCGTCCAATCTATACAGTTTATTGATTGTGCAAATTCATTAAAAGAGCAGAACATAGCCTGGTTTCTGCTTAGACAAAGTTATGGTACAGCCCATTTCATAATTATCAACATTCTAGTCTAAGAAGTTCTTATTCATCACACTGCTTGTCTATCATGTTCATCACTCTACTGCATGTGTGCTGTAATTATAGCCATTAACTCGAGCTTCAAATAGTTTTTAAGGTTTTTGTGCTTTATAGAATTTTTAAACAAGATTTAAGACAGCAACAAATAATATATATCTACTAAGCATAAATGACTTTTAAATAATAATAATAAGCAGCTGCAGATATAGTACTTTATACACTAAGCTGTATTTGTATTACTGCATCCGAATAAATAGAGTGTTGTGGGAATTCCCACTATTGAAGCAGGAAGGACTGAAGACTTAACACTTAGTACTTGTGTGTGTGTGTGTGTGTGTGTGTGTGTGTGTGTGTGTGTGTGTGTGTGTGTCTGTGTGTGTGCATGTAGCAAAATTGTTTAATTTCTGTATTCAGTCATGTCATAACATTCAGCCCATCACTTTTAAGAGTAGGAGTGAGGTATGGTTTGATATACTGTGTGGCTGACCACACTAAAGTTCAGAGCTGTGCAAAGTCAGAGTTTGTAAAGGTTGATCCCTCTGTGTCTCCAATAAGCTAAGCAACCTAAGGGCAGATTTTGGATCCCCTTAACTTGGGGCGCTAGATAAGGAACACCGATATCTTCTACTAACATTCTCTGTCTGACTCTCTGATACATTTTCATCAATTCCAATGCAGTATATGATTGATGAGTTGCTCAAGAAGACACAGGGCCAGAAGCTGTAGATAGAAACCATTTAGCATAATTTTTACCATTGCAAACTTTTTCTTGAATCCTCTATGTTTAGTAATTCAGTATAGCAGTAAGAGAGACTAGTACTATTAGCTACTCATTCATTTCAAAACGTTCCAACTTGATACAGCTACTGCGATCATCACTATTTCACTTATTTCTAATTGGAATAATAAAAGAAGTATAAGAAAATAATTATTCTATTCTATTGGAATAATAACACAATTAATTTTTAGAAAGAATAATTCTATATTATTTTTCAAGCATTACCTGGCAGGCCCTAAGGTAGTGTCCCTGCTGCCACCTCATTACCAGCCGACCTATGAATTTGAAGGGAACATAAGGTGCATTTACCACTGAGCATATTACAATTATCCTTGAATTCTGTAGCCACTTTTTCTTCATTAAATTACAATAACAAAGTGGCCAACACAAACTTGACAGCTTTAATCAAGTAATGAAGATCTACCTTATTATAACCACATTTCTAATGTTTACTATGTCCTTTAGTTGTAAAAGAAAAAAAGCACTGTTGATTTATTTCATTTTATAATTAACGATTATATTCCCTTTATTATTCTTTTAAATAGATACTTACATTATTCTAGAATTATTCCCATTTAGTCATTCATGTGTATTTTCCAGAAAAAAATGGCAGCATAATTTGGCAGAGTCTATAAGCTATCCTCACCCTAATCTCACAAGATATACAAAATACAAAATTTTTAATGCTGAAAAAATTAGCCAAAAAGGCTAGCTACAGACATTGTTAGCAAAATTCATTACTGCAGTAGGTAGCTATAAAGTAAGTGTAAAATTAATGGAATAGTTACTTAGAAAATCATTTTTAATATACAATGGTTTTGCCATAAGAACCATGTCACATATAATATACAAAATGAACATTACAAATTAATGCTAAAGATAAAATTATACATAATAAAACATGAAACATCTGGTGGAATATTTTGAATCATTTTACACTAATATAACATTTTAGCCAAATCTTAATTAACAGTTACACACATATATGCAGAAAATATTGATGAAGGTGGTAATACGCAATAACATAACAAATTGAAGAGGGTTTGTTGCACGAAATTCAGTTGCCGTGAGTAAAAAAAAAAAAAAGATAAAAAAAAAGAAAAAGAAAGAAAGAAAGACACACAATAGTTTGGTATTTTAAGTTTGAATCTGGTCGAGAAGAGCTATTACTGCATTGATCTTCTCCTCTATATTGGCCAACTTCAAGTAAGAATGAGAGAGAATCTTCACATAACTACCTTCAGAGTTCTCTTGGATCCTTAGTGTAAAATCTTGGAGTCTAAATATTGAGAGGAAAAAAAAAAGAAGAAAGAAAGATAAAAAACAACAACATGAAGCATCATGACTGATCATAATAGAAAAACAAAATCAAGTTTCTGCTACTGTGGATAAAAACCAAACCCTTTACCGAATGGTATGCTGGTGCAGTAAAACTTCCTAACTGAGAACAGTATGAGACCAGGGGTTTCATTGCACAAATAAGAGATTGTATTCTTTAAGAATTCACTAAACAAAGGTAATTCGCTCGTTAGATAGTTCACTACAGGAGGTTCCACTGCAAACGGCCAGTGAATCCGTAAGCAATACATCATCTGAGCTCCCACAGAATATGGAGGAGTATAAACTTGTGTGCCAACTTTATGCCCATTTTAATAAAATTATTTGCTTGCTAGCAAGATGAACAGCTACTTCAATGAATTCCATAAACACAAAAATGCTAGATGCAAGACCCTTTAGCTTAGCAATTAGGGAAGAGGGAATTTAGTTATGCACATAACAAATATTGATATCCATGAAGGAATGAAGAAAAAAAATTATACTAGTCACAAAAAATTAAGATGGATGACAATAAAACACTTACTTGAAGTCAATTGCCTGAAGCTTGCTAGAAGGCTGCGAGGTATCCATTTCAGATGGCACAATGGGGCACCCCAAGTCAAGGACACTGCTGCTGGTTCCATCTTTTCTGTTGTATACTATAGACAGCACAGAGGTCGTGTTGGCTGGGTTAGTGTCACAATTACTGTTTAATGGAGCAATCTTCTCCAACCAGTTGCCTGTCATGTTGTAATGATTAGAAGCACGTACCTATGGAACAATTACGCTTATTCGTACTTGTCAGCGACTTGTTTTTACATGCTTACCAAGAAATACAAGCAGTTGCTGTTGTTGTTTACATCAATCGAAGTAGTGATGAGTTTTGCTCTGAGGAAACAAAGAAGTCATTTAAATTATTTATAATTTACTGAATACTCATATCATTAAAACTATTTGAGAATAATGAAACTAATTGCAAGCTGAATTATCATGCTATTAGCCCACAAGCGGTAATATTGTATGGGAAAATAGCATTAAGAGTTTTTGGTTAAGTAAACATAATAATAAAAACCTACCCAAAAATGGAGACCATTGCTGATGGCACAACTCCTATAAGTTTCCTTCGAGTTGGTGACAACCAGTTCGTACTCTTCCAAGATGCCATGCAAGTTGGCTGGAGGAGAGAATTGGATAATGGCGTGCAGTTTCTTGGTGGTCCTGTTGTAACTGAGCTGGGAGATGGTGATGTCCACTACTTGAGAAGGAGGCAGAGGTGAAGCTGGCACTGAGCATGACTCAGCACGAGGTATAGTCCGCCAGTGGTACATGTGGTTCTTTTCAACATTCACCTAGGAAAGAAATATAATATATATATTTAATTATTTAGCTAATTGAACTAGTTAAGAAAACTTCATGCCTGAATTTGAAATACCAATTTGTTAAGTATGCTATTGTGTTTATTGGTAGTTATTTTCTCAAAATGCAATTCAAAGATGGGTTTCAATGATACTATAATAATTATGCACCCAATGTTTTGATTGCTGTGAAAGCCAAATCAAAGTGCATAGAGGACTTACGTTAATCACAAATGTAAGGTTAGGAGAATTCGTCTGCGGCACAAACATCTGAGTTAGGACATAGTAGTTGTTTCTCTGGGAAAAAATGATATAACAATTATTAAGCAATAATATGAATAATATGTAGTTATATTTTTATTTATGTATTGTATTCTTATTGTTAAAAAAATCAACATTCCTTTGGTACATCCCTATAACTAGCTCTAGTGGTACATTTCTATAATTAGCTATATTTCATGTAACAATAGTGGTACATCTCTATAACCAGCTTTACTTTATGTAACAGTAGTGGTACACTTTTATAACCTTTTCTACTCTATGTATCAGTAGTGGTACATCTCTAAAACTAGCTGTACTTCGAGTAACAAAGTGGTACACCAAGTACCACATGTGGTACAAACTATGAGTTAGAAGATAATGCCGAATGTACCTACAGTGGTACACGAGAACTAGCTTGTAACACTTGTGTATGATATTGACTACAAATAAAACTTGAAATTGTACAAACGGTACACATGTAAGTCTTTAGCCCTAGCCCTTTTTTTTTCAGGGATAACGTTGATCTTAATAAAGGGTTTATTCTATTGTTATTTATCTTTATTAATCACAGGTATGTTGTAAAATGTAAGCTAGCAGTTTACCGCTTGAATATGTTTAAGTTAATAATGCATATTAGTACATAATTTTGAAAAGGAAATGCTAAAAGATTAAGAAAACAGTTACAATGAAGTAAAGATTTATTTGGTTCAAATATTTGTAATTCTTGAATTTAATATTTTTTCAAAAATGTTTAAAGTTACTTTATTATAACTTACATATTTTCTATTTAAATTCTAGAATGTTTCTGAAAAAAATTACTACACCAACAATGCCGACTTCAAACATAAAGTCATTCTTATCAACTCACGAATGCTTGGATAGTTTTGAAAAACTCTCTGATAAGACCATTAATTGGAACACCGGTGAAAGAGGATATACTTCAGGCATAGCCAGTACTGATGATGATGATGACAAAGACTATCATGAATGTTTTGAGCCCGTACCACCAAAGAGAAGGAAAACTTAGTCAAATTCTTGTTATCCACAATTTTTAGTTTTATTCTTTAGCTAATAAAAAGTCACTCTATTCTTTGTCTTGTTCCATTTGTTTGTTTTTTGTTGTTGTATTGGTACATTTAGATAATTAACTTCACCTCCAATCCAATCTTTGCCCAACTAGTGGACCAAACCACCTGGACAGGTTACACAAAGTAAAGCTATTTATAGAGATGTACCACTACTGTTACATAGAGTAGAGGAGGTTATAAAGTTGTACCATTACTGTTACATAAAGTAGAGCTGGTTATAGGAATGTACCAATACTGTTACTTAAAGTACAGCTAGTTATAGGGATGTACCACTACTATTACATAGTTTTGAGCTGGTTATAAAAATGTACCACTACTGTTTCATATAATACAGCTGGTTATAAAAATGTACCAATACTGGTACATAGAGTACGAATAGTTACTGTTGCATAAAGTAGAGCTAGTTATAAAAATGTACCACTACTGTTACATAGAGTAGAGCTGGTTATAAAAATGTACCAATACTGGTACTTAAATTACAGCTAGTTATAAAAATGTACCACTATTGTTACATAAAGTAAAGCTGGTTATAAGAATGTACTTTTACTGTTACATAGAGTACAACTGATTATAGAAATGTATCGCTACTGTTACATAAAGTAAAACCAGTTATAAAAATGTACCACTACAGTTACATAGAGTAGAGCTGTTTATACAAATGAACGACTACTGTAACATAAAGTAGAGCTGGTTATAGGAATGTACCATTACTGTTACATAGATTAGAGCTGGTTTAGGAATGTACCAATACTGTTACTTAAAGTACAGCTAGTTAAGAAATGTTCCATTACGGTTACATAGAGTAGAGGAGGTTATAAAAATGTCTGTTACATAGAGTAGAGCTAGTTATAGAAGTGTACCAATACTGTTACTTAAAGTACAGCTAGTTATAGAAATGTACCACTTTTGATGAATGGCTATACTGCACACCAACCATAATATCCACATACTGGCCACACCCACAACTACACGTGCAGCTAGAATGGTAGGGAGAGCTATTGCTACAAGTAGGTGCATCCCTAGCTTGTTCTAGGGGTGGTACATAGATACATTACGATATTATTGTGTATTAGCACATACGTGCTTCATTACATAAGGCAGAGTCACCACACTTTATACTTTACATTGCTTGACATGCACAAACACGGCTAGTTGTGCACAGAAATACTACACGTGCAAAAGTTTGAGCAGTCTTACTTCACAGGATATTACGTCACCTATTGTTTGCGGTCTCCCCAATTAGCGAGGGGAACTAAACAAACAGCTCAATGTCAGTTTACCAGACCCTTTTCTCGCGCAGCGATTGGTAAAGGGTCTGGCTACGCGAGACTAGTTGGTAAATAGTCTGGTTACGCAAGACTATGCATTTAATTAGATTCATAACCCACCCACAGTACTTGAGCTTATACCAGATCTTTAAAAAGAGTGAGGTTGCGCAAGGCTTTCACGGGATTTTTACAAATTTTTAATGCATACACACCAACAAGCAAGAGCCCCGTCTTGGGGGGTTAAATTTTTGGAGTCCCCTTGCTAGGGGATGTTTTAATTCCAATGTAAACTTTAATTCCAATGTTAAGGGTGCTCATACATCCGGTTACGCGGTACGCCCACACAAATCAATTAACTGTTGCTATGGAAGGTAACTCCGATTCTATACCTTGCAGGTCCACGCTGCCCGGGGGATCTCTGAGACCCGTCAACTGACAGCCAACTGATCAAGAATGACTAACACACAAATGGAACTGCAAGAGTTATGAAGCCTCAAAGTCTCAAAAGTAAACGCCACTATTTGGAAACAGAGGAAGACTACGGAAGCCGGAATTTCGTCCACCGCTTGCTATAGCTAATTGTTACAAAGTTGTCGATTTTGTTTTTCTCATTTCTATTTACAAAGAGTAGAGCTGGTTATAAAAATGAACGACTACTGTTACACAAAATAGAGCTGGTTATAGAGATGTACCACGACTGTTACATAGAGTAGAAAAATTTATAGATATGTACCACATATATTATGTACAGTAGAGCTGGTTATAGAAATGTACCATTAAGTAGAGCTAGTTATACAAATGTACCACTACTGTTTCATAGAGTAAAGCTGATTATAAAAATGTACCGCTACTGTTACATAAAGTAAAGCTAGTTATATGAATGTACCATTACAGTTACATAAAGAAAAGCTGGTTATTAAATGAACGATTACTGTAACATAAAGTAGAGATTGTTATAGGAATGTACCATTACTGTTACATAAAGTAAAGCTGGTTATAGGAATGTACCAATACTGTTACTTAAAGTACAGCTAGTCATAGGAATGTACCACTACTGTTACATAGAGTAGAGGAGATTATAGGGATGTACCACTATCTTTACATAAAGTAAAGCTTGTTATAGAAATGTACCTCTACTGATACATAGAGTAAAACCGGTTATATAAATGTACCACTGCAGTTCCTCTACCATAATATATGTGGTACATATCTATAATTTTTTCTACTCTATGTAACAGTAGTGGTATATCTTTATAACCAGCTCAACTTTGTGTAACAGTAGTCGTTCATTTTTATAACCAGCTCTACTCTATGTAACAGTAGTGGTACATTATTATAATTAGCTCTACTTTATGCAACAGTAACTATTCGTACTCTATGTACCAGTAGTGGTACATTTTTATAACCAGCTGTATTATATGAAACAGTAGTGGTACATTTTTATAACCAGCTCAAAACTAAGTAATAGTAGTGGTACATTTCTATAACAAGCTCACTTTACGTAACAGTAGTCGTTCATTTTTATAACGAGTTCTACTCTATGTAACTGCAGTGGTACATTATTATAATTAGCTCTACTTTATGCAACAGTAACTATTCGTACTCTATGTACCAGTAGTGGTACATTTTTATAACCAGCTGTATTATATGAAACAGTAGTGGTACATTTTTATAACCAGCTCAAAACTAAGTAATAGTAGTGGTACATTTCTATAACAAGCTCACTTTACGTAACAGTAGTCGTTCATTTTTATAACGAGTTCTACTCTATGTAACTGCAGTGGTACATTATATAACCAGTTTTACTCTACTGTATCAGTAAAGGTACATTTCTATAACCAGCTTTACTTTATGTAAAAATAGTGGTACATCTCTATAATCTCCTCTACTCTATGTAACAGTAGTGGTACATCCCTGAACTCTGTAAAAGGTTTACATAAAGCGTAAATTGTATCTGTGGAATTAATATGTTCTAATCTTTTAATGTATTAGTTTTGTACGATTTATAAATACATTACGATATTACCGCATATTAGCACATACATGCTTAATGACTTAAGGCAGAGTCACCACACTTTATACACTGCATTACAAGACATGTACAAACATATTTTGCTTCATAATATAATTTCCAAGGGTGTGTCTAGGTCTTGCTGTGCATGAGGGTAAAGCTGTATTTAACGAGATTCTACTGTAATGCTTACTGAACGGGTTACGTCTCTTCCACAAAGTAGGTGGAGCTCTAATAATTTTCAGAAATGATTCAACTACATTAACCTAAGATAATGAACTCTGTAAAAGTTTTACATAGTATTGGTACATTTCTATAACCAGCTCTACTCTATGTAACATAATGGTACATTTTTATAACCTCTTCTACTCTATGTAACAGTAATGGAACATTTCTTAACTAGCTGTACTTTAAGTAACAGTATTGCTACATTCCTCTTATCTATGTAACAGTAATGGAACATTGCTATAACCAGCTCTACTTTATGTTGTTATCAAATGCAGTGGATTACGCAATAATACGTATACGCAATGCGCAAACGTACTTGCTTTTGATAGTGGGCACGAATTAGAATGTTTTAAACCGGATAGGTGGTCAGTTTGAAAGTGAGGAAAGTCTGTCCTTGAACTCGCGTCCTTCAACTACTAATTATGAATCGTTCAACTACTAAATCTAGATCTACTCCAATTAGCCTGTTAGTTAAAACAACTAATGTACATTTGGAACCATTGTATGACAGAAGTCCTGATTCATGTGGCATTAAGGCTGCTGATGAATTTGGCCATAAGTATTATTTGAAGGATATTTCAAGACACGTAGGAGTACATGAAGTTGAAGGCTCATTCAGGGGTGGTAGAGGTGACTCAGAAAAATTAGCCTGTGAAACACTGCAGAAATTGTTTGATGGCCAATACGAGATTAAGTCTGAAGTTACTCTGCAGGATGTGAAAGATGGTGTACCTAGCATTTATGCAGATGCGAGGACGAGGTATGATGTCGTTGCTTATGCTGACGGGACAAATCCCTTTTTATTTTTCGAAATTCAATCATCACCTATGAGAGAAACTTTAGATGCATGTATTTGGAAAGCGTCAGTGTTATTTCGATACTTTAGACTTGTTGACAACAAGTTTGACAAGATAGTAATATTTGCTCTACCCAGTATTACATCAAACAGTTGTATTGTAAAAGTCGAAATGATTTTTCAGAAGTTGCAGTTTCATTATCGTATTAATTGCTATGATCTTGGAGATGGTATCAATGCAATCAAGGAAATAGCGAACGATCAAGTAGTTTCTATTCCACCATTACAGAAAGTAAAGTCACGTTATTTTATGCAACTAACCAAATCTGAAATAAAGGAAATTTGTGAATGTATGGACAAAAGATGTGAGCAAGTTGATTCTCAGTATGCACTACTCATTCACTGTAAGGGAAAGAATTGTATGTATAAAGTGTTGTATATAAAAGAACAAGTTAGCAACGTAATGTTGTATGAGCGTACGATAAAGAATGTTGATGTAAGACATCTTATTTCTATTGACAGGGAAAGAAAGTTCCCTTTCGTATACAAATATTCTAGAGTTTCGTATGGACCTCTTAAAAGAGCAGAAGCTCAAAGTTGTTTACAAGATTTTGTTAGTCAAGTTATGGTTGCTTTGCAAGAATTCCACAAGCTAAAAATTAGCACACTATGATATTCGACTACCTAACTTTTGTTTTAACGAAAATTTTGAAGTTGTTATTATTGATGTAGATTTTTCAACTGATATTTATCTTCCTTTACGTTCTATGAGTGATAGTTGTTTATATTGTATTCCTGATACACTTTTGGACATATTTGAGAGTTCGAATCTTGAACCAGGACAAAAAATAGATTACATGCAAGTTGGTTGGATGATTGGATATATCATTGATGATACAACTGGGTATCATGAGCGAAATTGGGACAGCCAACAGGATAAAATAAAAGATAACTTGTTCATTCAGAAATTAATAAGAGAGTTCCAGTACGAAGAATCCCTGCTATCACATCTTGATGCTCTGGGTGGATCAAAAACAGTTAGAGACGTGTTACTTGCAAGATCAAGTCAGAGGAAAGCACTACGTAGCGGCGGCACCTACGGCGGCACCTACTAGAGTATTTGCTAGGTTTCACCAAGTACAGACTCCAAACTATTTTTCAATCACTTCAAAACATAATTCAAAAAGATCATAAATGAATAAAATGTCACAAACAAGTTCTTCAGCAGAACTAATTGGACACTTCTGATACATACATATTAACTGATTGACAAGAGTGGTTTTTCATGTGTATTATTTTTGCTTATTTATTAAAATAATATTTAAGTGTTCATAATAATCATTTTTATCCCAAGTTCAAATTGTTTTACTTACAACGGGATTTTCTCCAGAGTGGTTTTTCATGTGTATAAGTAGTCTAAATTGTGTACGAAAAGGTTTTTCAGCTCGTAAGCAGTGATCCCACAAACACACGTACTCTGTTCTCTGTTGTAAGTGATTATGCATTAAACACACTACTTCACATAGGTGGTACACCAAGTACCACATGCGGTACAAACTATGAGTTAGAAGATAATGCAGGATGTACCTAGCGTGGTACACGAGAACTAGCTTGCAACACTTGTAGTATGATATTGACTACAAGTAACAATAGAAAAAACTTGAAATTGTACAAACGGTACACATGTAAGTCTTTAGCCCTAGCCCTAGCTCTAGCCCCCTAGGACCACATGTAACAGTAGTGGTACATTTTAATAACTAGCTCTACTTTATGCAACAGTAACTATTCGTACTCTATGTAACAGTAGTGGTACATTTTTATAACCAGCTGTATTATATCAAACAATAATGGTACATTTTTATAACCAGCTCAAAACTACGTAATAGTAGTGGTACATTTCTATAACAAGCTCACTTTACGTAACAGTAGTCGTTCATTTTTATAACGAGTTTTACTCTATGTAACTGCAGTGGTACATTTATATAACCAATTTTATTCTATGTATCAGTAGAGGTACATTTCTATAACAAGCTTTACTTTATGTAAAAATAGTGTTACATCCCTATAATCTCCTCTACTCTATGTAGCAGTAGTGGTACATCCCTATAACTAGCTGTACTTTAAGTAACAGTATTGGTCCATTCCTATAACCAGCTCTACTTTATGTAACAGTAGTGGTACATTCCTATAACAATCTGTACTTTATGTTACAGTAATCGTTCATTTAATAACCAGCTCTACTTTATGTAACTGTAGTGGCAAAATGTGTTTGTACATGTCATGTAATGCAGTGGATAAAGTGTGGTGACTCTGCCTTATGTCATGAAGCACGTATGTGCTAATATGCGGTAATATCGTAATGTATTTATAAATCGTACAAAACTAATACATGAAAAGATTAGAACATATTAATTCCACATATACAATTTAAACTCTAAGTAAGACTTTTACAGAGTTCATCTTCTTAGTTTGATGTAGTTGAATCATTTCTAAAAATTATTAGAGCTCCACCTACTTTGTGGAAGAGACGTAACCCGTTCAGTAAGCATTACAGTAGAATCTCGTTAAATACAAGTTTACCCTCATGCACAGCAGAACGTAGACACACACTTGGAAATTATATTATGAAGCAAAATGTGTTTGTACATGTCATGTAATGCAGTGGATAAAGTGTGGTGACTCTGCCTTATGTCATGAAGCACGTATGTGCTAATATGCGGTAATATCGTAATGTATTTATAAATCGTACAAAACTAATACATGAAAAGATTAGAACATATTAATTCCACAGATACAAATTACGCTTTATGTAAAACTTTTACAGAGTTCATTATCTTAGGTTAATGTAGTTGAATCATTTCTGAAAATTATTAGAGCTCCACCTACTTTGTGGAAGAGACGTAACCCGTTCAGTAAGCATTACAGTAGAATCTCGTTAAATACAAGTTTACCCTCATGCACAGCAGAACGTAGACACACGCTTGGAAATTATATTATGAAGCAAAATATGTTTGTACATGTATTGTAATGCAGTGTATAAAGTGGCTAGGGCTAGGGCTAATCTATGTAACTGTAGTGATACATTTTATAACCGGTTTTACTCTATGTAACAGTAGTGGTACATTTCTATAACAAGCTCTACTTTATGTAACAGTAGTAGTACATTTCTATCACCAGATTTATTTTATGTAGCAATAATGGTACATAGATTAGAGATCGTTATAAAAATGAACGACTACTGTTACGTAAAGTGAGCTTGTTATAGAAATGTACCACTACTATTACATAGTTTTGAGCTGGTTATAAAAATGTACCACTACTGTTACATAGAGTAGAGCTGATTATAGAGATGTACCATTATTGTTACATAAAGTAGAGCTAATTATAGGTCTGTACCATTAAGTAGAGCTAGTTATACAAATGTACCACTGTTATATAGAGTACAGCTGATTATACAAATGTACCGCTGCGGTTACATAGAATAGAGCTTGTTATAGGAATGTACTACTACTGTTACATAAAGTAGAGCTAGTTATAAAAATGTACCACTACTGTTACATAGAGTAAAATTGGTTATAAAAATGTACCACTACAGTTACATAGAGTAGAGCTGGTTATAAAAATGAACGACTAGCTTGTTACAAGGATGTACCACTACTGTTACATAGAGTTAAGCCAATTATAGGGAGATAAGGTTAAAAAGCTTGACCGAGGACCCCCTGAGGCAAATTTTCGGCGTCAAATCTTGGCTTCATCATCACTCCTAGCTTTAGTGTGACAGCTCCACTGGCTACTTTAGGACTTACTCGAGGGCCAGTCACGACGATTTTGGCTCAATGGGCCATGGATCTCCAGATATTCACAATTTTGTGCCTCAGAGACGCCATTTTATCTTGATCTGGGAGACAAAACTGAGATTTTCTCGACAACCGTCTAAAAACTGGATTGGGAACGAAAGGGTTTTAACAACTAAATATTTATGTATCTGGCTAACTAAACGTGTGTAAACTTGCAAACTTGTAACAATACTGTAACCCCCACGCCCATGCGCGCTGAGGGTAAAACAGACGTGGGAGTCAAGTTGTCTAATTAGACGTTGGGCCATCACGTGATCTCTTCTGTTATTAAAGTTCAGACAGCTAGGTGGGGTCCAGTGCGTTTTCCAGTTCAAGTGGAGCTTGTACTACAAGTGTAGTTCTCATGAGATAACGGCCCCTAGGCATTCCGTTAGTAAGCTATTAGTCTCCTGTTGTAGTGGCAATGAGCGGTAGTTCTCCATTTTCTTGCGCTCTGCGCAACTGTTATTTTAAGATTCATTGTGGACTATATTACACGCATTTTATATTTTATGTTACAGTACAGTATTTTATAGGGAACTTCATGCCGGTGCACTAGCCACTGCCTTGTTTTATACATTCTTTGAGTGATTAAATCATAGGTTCCAAGTTTGAGAAATGGAAATCAGTGACAAACCACACCCGTAACTTTGTTGTTGTTCGTCCAATATCCTTGACTTTGATGCCAAAAGATAGCTTATTTTGAAGGGCTTTTCGGTCTACTAAGGAACCCGAGTAGGAGTAGCAGTTTAAAACAAAGAGTAGGAGTAGGGTCTCGTAACAGGGGGTGGAAGTAAAATTAGGAGCAAGAATTTAATTTCCTGTGTCAATATAGCGTGTAGTATAGGCCGCATGTTTTCTTTCTCAAATTTAAAGCTTTAATTGTAAACAAATAGTTTTGGAAAGAACGTCATACCTAAAACTGTAGGCACACACGCAGTGTATGGGATGTGTGTCTTGACTATAGATTTGTATAAAATATAACCATTTGTGATACAGATAGGTACATTAGGAGCTACTTGTAGTTGTCATGACCTGGGGCTATATGAATGAAGGTCCCTAGGACAAGGCCTCTAGCAACTTTTTTAGCAGAAGCTGTGGTTAAAATGGGAGGCCCTATTGGGATATTACACTAACATGTAGCACATGCACCCCCCTTCAACTTCTATTCTCTTAATGTAAAGGTAAGCATGGAAAGCATGGAGATGTCAGATTTGATGCTCAAGTTGAAGAAAACGGAGGAAGAAAAGAAGAAAGTGGAGAAGAAAGCGGAGGAAGAAAAGAAGAAAGCGGAGGAAAAAACGAAGAAAGTGGAGGAAGAAAAGAAGAAATTGGAGGAAGAAAAGAAGAAAGCGGAGGAAGAAAAGAAGAAATTGGAGGAAGAAAAGAAGAAAGTGGAGAAGAAAGCGGAGGAAAAAACGAAGAAAGTGGAGGAAGAAAAGAAGAAATTGGAGGAAGAAAAGGAAAGGGTAGAGAAAAGGAATAAAGAATTAGAGACATTGTTGAACTCTCCTGTAAGTATACCTAGGTGTGTTAACTAGATGGGTCAGTTGTCTGAAACATGGTCATAGAAAATTGACAACTTCGTTGACGTAGTGAAACATGTTGAACAGCTAAGGGACCCATTAAAATGTGTAGAAATCAAAGATAGAGCTTGAAACACAAACAAAGCAGTGGAGTAGTTACTTATGGATGTTGCATGTGATTAATTTGGATCGTGGTCTTTTATCTATGTTTCTGACGTGGATGTTGTCTTATTTGCAGTTGAGATCTAAGCGAAGGAGACCTAATCAACAAGGTATACTATTGACTATTGTCAAATATTGTGCATGTGTTTTAATAATCTTTTATTCGCAGAATGGGAAGAACTGATGGAATGTGTTTTACCTGAAGTGCAGTCTAAGTGTGTTAAGGCTTTGGATCATCTCAATATTGACACGTGTGAACAGATGGTATGTTATAGTAGTCAAGGTGGCATTGTACTTCAAGATAAAAGTGCTCGTGTCCATTTAGGTTATTTATGCTTTAACTATAATCTTGCTCTTTTAGATTGTTTTACCAAATGCTGTACTAAGGAAAGCGTGTGGGGACATGTTGGTTAGATTTCAGAGTGAATCATATAAAAATTACTGTAGTTACAATTTTGGGTAAATAAATTCACAACTTGTTAAGTGTCCTTGCTGACAAATTATTTTTTGCACAACAATCGGGGCACCAAGTAAGTTGTTGGGCTCGAAGTCAGTGCTTTAATTTGGAAGCAGTGACAGGTCTAGCTGAGCAAGAGTGGCTAGTGTAGGCTGGACATCCCTTAAAAGTTTCACTTGCCATCTTCATTTTAGATCTTGGTGCTGGTTGATGCTAGCACAAATGTGTTGATATGCACACATTACAAAAGTAAGTGGGAGTAATGAGTAGTTTATTATGCTTTTTGCAGGACATAGGTTTTGCTCTTAAAGATCACCTGAAGGGTGATGTTAAGAATTTGACATCGAATATATGGTCAACTTTAACAAAGAGAAGAACAATAGAAGTTGGTACTTTAAGTCCTACTGAGTTGATGGTGAGTTAATGTACATAGGGTCTGTTGTCACGCAAGGGAGTGACAATCGTTGTTTTACCTCAAGAGTATCTTTAAACATTGTGATTTATTTTAGCGATGAATAAATAAATGTGAATTGTGTGCACGTAGATTTTATGTGGTGCAGTAAAATGTTGTCTACATATGTGTTGGCAAGTTTTGATGAAAAAAGCTTGTTGGTTTAGCAGTGTCAAATAAGGTCATTCTGTAATGGTCTCTATTTTAAGTCTTCCTACCTATTTATTGGTCATGTTCTGAAATTTGTCACTTTTTTCTTTTTTAGGTTGATAAAAAAAAACTTAAACCATTGAAAGATGGGGTAAGCACATGCACATACCACAGTTCATTTTCAGTATGAAAGATATTGTCAGTGACTTCATAATGTTTTGTGATGAATTATGACCTTTCTTTTGAGAGCTTTTTCTTTGGTTGGTATGACAAGATATTGCATTTTCAGCTTTGATAGCTATGTTGTTGTTTTTTGTTGTTGTTGTTTTTTTTGTTTTGTTTTGTTTTTGTTTTTTTGCTATATAAATCAAAAACTTAATATCGTTTTTGATTTGATATCTCCTTTGTTGTTGTTGTTTGTAGGGTGTTCCAGCTACATTTTTTTATGTAGGCCTTGAACCTGTTAAAGCAACAATAAATATTCCTGCCCTTCTACAATGTTACTCAGTACAAAAAGTAAATGGCTATTGTGGTAAAGTAAAATTTACTGATACCAATGGAGATTTTTGTCTGGTGGGTGATTCCTACATATTCAAATTTAAAAGTCAACAACAATGCTCGAAAACTGATGAGAAATTACATCACATATTATATAGTAACATGTGTTATGATTATGATGCAACGAATAAGTATGTCAAGACCATGTTCTCTCCTGACAAATCACCTGGAAAATCATTTTTTCGAATTCAAAATGTAACTATCACAAAGGAAACGAATAGTGTAGTAACTTTGGATGTAGACAGAAATCGAAGTGCAGAAAAAATGAAAGAAATGGCGAATTATACTGTTTGTGAGTATGACTTAACAGATTCAGTGGCGGATGTTTTAAGATCTAATGGACTACAGCCGATACTTAATAACATTTGCTCAGACTATTGCCCTTTTTCTGGGGGAGGAGACATTGCGATGTTGAGTTTTAACAATTCAGCAGTAATAACATCACAGCAATTTGAAGACATTGAACCTCATTCTCCACTTGCGGATGGCGAAGTCAAGGCTTCTTTCGATATGGAATTCAAACGAAGTACACGAAGTAATGACAATCTGTTGAAACAGTTGTTTGCTAATATGATGGTAGTTGCAGCAATGTCATTAGAGAAAGTCTGTAAAAAGCGTGTACAATCTGAAATAAAGAATGTCTCTACGTATGGACTTGCAGCGGACTCTATTCTACCACTGCAACTTTTCAAGCTAACAATAGATTTTGACCAAAATTGTGTTGTTATAATTAATAAACAAAATATTCAGTTAAGTGCTGTTAGCTTTTTAGATTTTGACATATTATTAACATACATGATTAGGAATTGTGTGCATACTTTTTGATGTTACATTGTATTCATTCTTTATTAAAGCGAATTTTAAATTTTTGAACAAAATATGGTACATGTAGTACATTAACCCTTTCACCGCCAAGTTTACATGGGACTTGTATTCACAATAGACCGCAAGTCATTAAGCATGTATGTGCTAATATGCGGTAATATCGTAATGTATTTATAAATCGTACATAACTAATACATGAAAAGATTAGAACATATTAATTCCACAGATACAAATTATGTTTTATGTAAATTTTTACAGAGTTTATAATCTTAACTTGATGTAGTTAAATCATTTCTGAAAATTATTAGAGCTCCACCTACTTTGTGGAAGAGACGTAACCCGTTCAGTAAGCATTACAGTAGAATCTCGTTAAATACAAGTTTACCCTCATGCACAGCAGAACGTAGACACACACTTGGAAATTATATTATGAAGCAAAATGTGTTTGTACATGTCATGTATTGCAGTGGATAAAGTGTGGTGACTCTGCCTTATGTCATGTAGCACGTATGTACTAATCTGCGGTAATATCGTAATGTATTTATAAATCGTACAAAACTAATACATTAAACGATTAGAACATATTAATTTCACATATACAAATTAAACTCTAGGTAAGACTTTTACAGAGTTCATCATCTTAGTTTGATGTAGTTGAATTATTTATGAAAATTATTAGAGCTCCACCTACTTTGTGGAAGAGACGTAACCCGTTCAGTAAGCTTTACGGTAAAATCTCGTTAAATACAGCTTTACCCTCGTGCACAGCAAAACCTAGACACACACTTGGAAATTATATTATGAAGCAAAATGTGTTTGTACATGTCATGTAATGCAATCGATAAAGTGTGGTGACTCTGCCTTATGTGATGAAGCACGTATGTGCTAATATGCAGTAATATTGTAATGTATTTATACAATCGTACAAAACTAATACATGAAATGATTTGAACATATTATATACACATATACAAATTAAACTTTAGGTAAAACTTTTAAAGAGTTCATCATCTTAATTTGATGTAGTTGAATTATTTCTGAAAAGTATAAGAGCTCCACCTACTTTGTGGAAGAGACGTAACCCGTTCAGTAAGCTTTACAGTAGAATCTCGTTAAATACAGCTTTACCCTCATGCACAGCAAAACCTAGACACACTTTTTGAAATTATATTATGAAGCAAAATATGTTTGTACATGTCTTGTAATGCAGTGTATAAAGTGTGGTGACTCTGCCTTAAGTCAAGCATGTATGTGCTAATATGCGGTAATATCGTAATGTATTTATAAATCGTACAAAACTAATACATGAAAAGATTAGAACATATTAATTCCACAGATACAAATTACGCTTTATGTAAAACTTTTACAGAGTTCATTATCTTAGGTTAATGTAGTTGAATCATTTCTAAAAATTATTAGAGCTCCACCTACTTTGTGGAAGAGACGTAACCCGTTCAGTAAGCATTACAGTAGAATCTCGTTAAATACAAGTTTACCCTCATGCACAGCAGAACCTAGACACACACTTGGAAATTATAATATGAAGCAAAATATGTTTGTACATGTCTTGTAATGCAGTGTATAAAGTGTGGTGACTCTGCCTTAAGTCATTAAGCATGTATGTGCTAATATGCGGTAATATCGTAATGTATTTATAAATCGTACAAAACTAATACATGAAAAGATTAGAACATATTAATTCCACAGATACAAATTATGTTTTATGTAAATTTTTTACAGAGTTTATAATCTTAACTTGATGTAGTTAAATCATTTCTGAAAATTATTAGAGCTCCACCTACTTTGTGGAAGAGACGTAACCCGTTCAGTAAGCATTACAGTAGAATCTCGTTAAATACACTTGCTATCCAATATGATGGTAGTTGCTGCAATGACATTAAATAAACTCTGTGAGGAATCTAAACAACCTGAAATAAAGAGTATTTCTACATATGGACTTGCAGTGGACTCATTGCTGCCTATGCAACTTTTCAAATTAACAATAAATTTTGACAAAAATTGTGTTACTGTAGTTCAAAAGAGCAAAATTAAGTCATGTATTCCATTTATAATTTTTGACAAAGTATTAACATACATGATTAAAAATTCTGTTTGATGTTACGTTGTATTCATTCTTTATTAAAGTTTCACTACTGATACATAGAGAAAAGCTTGTTTATAAAAATTGACCACTATTGTTACATAGAGTACAGCTGGTTATAAGGTTAAAGTCTCCCCAATTAGCGAGGGGAACTGAACAAACAGCTCAATGTCAGTTTACCAGACCCTTTTCTCGCGCAGCGATTGGTAAAGGGTCTGGCTACGCGAGACTAGTTGGTAAATAGTCTGGTTACGCAAGACTATGCATTTAATTAGATTCATAACCCACCCACAGTGCTTGAGCTTTTATACCAGATCTTTATAAAGAGTGAGGTTGTGTAAGGCTTTCACAGGGGAGTATGTTACAAATTTTTAATTTTTTAATGCATGCATGGACTTTCACAGCCCTTTCTTTGGGTTAATTTTTGGAGTCCCCTTTCTAGGGGATGTTTTAATTCCAATGTAAACTTTAATTCCAATGTTAAGTTTAATTCCAGGCCTTTTATCTGACAACCTACAATGTTATATTTAATCTTCTAAAAAGTCTTTATTTCAATCGATTCATTTCTAAAAATTATTAGAGCTCCACCTACTTTGTGGAAGATATTGACTTCAAATAAAATTAAAATTGAGTCTGGCATGCTTTGCTTGCACTGGCATGCTTTTGCTTGCATCAGCCTGCTTTTGTAACAGTAAAGGTACATTTTTATAACCTCCTCTACTCTATGTAACAGTAGTGGTACATCTTTATAACTTTCTTTACTTAATGTAACAGAAATGGTACATATCTATAAATAGCTTTACTTTGTGTAACAGTAGTCGTTCAGTTAAGCTTTACACATCACGTACCACAAAATGGTATGCCACAGAACAAAATTGCCTATTTTGAAAAAGCAATATTCCATCAACTGTCAAACTTGCACCACATGTAATACTAGTTTTTCAATACCTGATTACACGTTTTGAAATGTACTGCATGTACCATATTGTTTTTATAAGTTAAATGAAACAGTGTACATAGCAACAGTTTATCCTTTGCTTTCCTAGTATCATACAACAAGTGGTACAAGTGGTACAATATGTCATACGGCACACAAATTAAGTTATACCTTGTAGTATTTAAAACAAAACTACTTCAACTTGTATATACTTGTATTTAATATTGTAATTTTGACAGTATAATAGGTGGTACGATTGGTAAATTCTGTAGTACCACTATTTTTACATAAAGTAAAGCTTGTTATAGAAAAGTACCTCTACTGATACATAGAGTAAAACCTGTTATATAAATGTACCACTGCAGTAACATAGAGTAGAACTCGTTATAAAAATGAACGACTACTGTTACGTAAAGTGAGCTTGTTATAGAAATGTACCACTACTATTATATAGTTTTGAGCTGGTTATAAAAATGTACCACTACTGTTTGATATAATACAGCTGGTTATAAAAATGTACCACTACTGGTACATAGAGTACGAATAGTTACTGTTGCATAAAGTAGAGCTAGTTATTAAAATGTACCACTACTGTTACATAGAGTAGAGCTTGTTATAAAAATGTATCAATACTGGTACTTAAATTACAGCTAGTTATAAAAATGTACCACTATTGTTACATAAAGTAAAGCTGGTTATAAGAATGTACTTTTACTGTTACATAGAGTACAACTGATTATAGAAATGTATCGCTACTGTTACATAAAGTAAAACCAGTTATAAAAATGTACCACTACAGTTACATAGAGTAGAGCTGTTTATACAAATGAACGACTACTGTAACATAAAGTAGAGCTTGTTATAGGAATGTACCATTACTGTTACATAGATTAGAGCTGGTTATAGGAATGTACCAATACTGTTACTTAAAGTACAGGTAGTTAAGAAATGTTCCATTACGGTTACATAGAGTAGAGGAGGTTATAAAAATGTACCATTACTGTTACATAGAGTAGAGCTGGTTATAGAAGTGTACCAATACTGTTACTTAAAGTACAGCTAGTTATAGAAATGTACCA
>WLWD01002444.1_pt1 | contig 49827 bp, 24 predicted proteins | sample 6712731 | NCBI WGS metagenome assembly WLWD01 (sample SAMN12718690, study PRJNA576275) | sponge metagenome | isolation source: marine sponge | host: Mycale hentscheli | place: New Zealand: South Island, Marlborough, Capsize Point | collected 2014-11-01
CTTGGTCACAATTCTGGGTATTACATTGTATCATTGTTAGTTATAATTTCTTTTTATGCCTCCTTTGCTACCGACGTCACTATTATACTGGATATACATATCAGTTATTCCCACTTCATGGCTAAAAGATCTACTCTATAACATAATTTTGAAAAGCCATTGACTGTTGAACAAAACAATTATTACAGGCTGTAAGTTACTTCAATCTAAGTTTCGTTAAAAGTGGGTGATAGTGCAGATATGTCTGAAGATAATTCTTGTACATATTCCTGAAGACCCACAAGGAAGGCATTATGCAAGAATCTAATTAGAAACTAAAAAAAAACTGATATACTGAAGACTGATTCTCTTATATTTACTCATAGTTATCCAACATGGGCTATACTAGATAATTTCAAATATATGAGTAACTAAGTGTAATAAACACAAAGGCAGCTGCATGAAACAAATAGCTGGACAGATTCAGTATGATAACAAAAAGGAGGGTGTTTAGGTTAAAATAAATAACTAAAGTGATGTGAACTAAAAACAATAGGAATATTTTAACAACTGGTATTAATTTTTGACAACAATTATAACAAATCAAAACGAAGTTCATTATGCTATTTTTGTAAGCGTTCACAAACGGAATTTGCAAGTCTGTATTGTGTTAGTTACGATTTACCAAAAAATCTACGCTTCAAAAAGTCCTTCGCATGATTTAAATGCTTGAATGCTGAAGCGGTGAAATCATCCCCTGTAGAGTCCGGGTGAACTTGTTGAGCTTGTTGACGGAAGAACTGGTTCAGTTCAGCCTCGTTCAGATTCTTTGGATCAAGCCCGAGTATTCCACACGCCCAGCGAGCTTTAATTTCCTGATTTTTTGCAGTTGTTGGGTCCGCCATGACTTCTTTAGTGTCATTCAGTATCCGCAAAATTTTTTCTTTGTGTTCAAAATTGGGCAATATTGCTTGCAGTTCTTCAATAAGTTGGTTGATCTGTTTGATAGCATTTTTAGAAAAAATGAAGTTGGAGCCAACACCTTGAAATTCTTCAAGTCGTCGTTATAAACGGAAAGTTTTTCCTCCAACTTCTTCCTGCGAGCAGTACGGTCCTGGTCGGGCAAGCTTATTGTCTTACTAACGTTATCATAGTAAATCTTGCTAACGGTGTGGTCACTGTAACTGTGGGAACAATGAGTACAATTTCCACTTTGAATTTGGGAGCAGGCTCTGGCAGATATGAATGTGAACCAGCAATCACACGGCAGGTGGCAGTTACGATGACATACAGAGCAAGTGAGATTTTTTTTCTCAGAGTCCTTCGTTACCGTCTCGGTGTAAGTTAATTCTTTCACGTGACTCTCGTAGGAACCTACATCTTCAATTAGCTTACTAATTTCATCCTTGTTCTTGTAGTGTACTTTCAATTTACTAAAACAGACTTTGATGTTATCAACAGCTTCCTGAAATTCACCGAATTTCAAGGTCCTTGCTGGTTTGAAAGATTTGATAACTTCAATTATGTCATCTAAAATCTCATTACTATCTTCGAAATCCCTCCGTAACTTTTTCTGTTCCTTTGGGTTGGGATCCTTTTTGTCGGTACTTTTTCTGTAGCTTTCATATCTGGAATACGAATTGTCTAGCATAAATTGATGCTTAGCAGGAATAGACAATTGAAATTCTTCTTGTAACAATTTTGGCTCGAATTTTAAACTAAACCTGTCTCTCGTGAACGTATATACTACTATAATATTTCGTAGAACACTCGGTGGCAAAATAGAAACAATCTGAGTTATGACGTCTTTCATTGCTATAGTCAAACGAACCTGCGTACCATTAATAATTAAGCACACGCAATTTATGTAAAGGCAATAATATTAGCTGTATTCTTCTTTTTTTGATCATTCCCTCTTGTATCGCCAAACCCCGGAGTATCAATAATTTCAAGGCTGAAGTCACCGTATTTTGCTGTATATTTGTTAGATTCTGTAGTGTCACTATCCCAAACTTGCTGATTAGGTCTTGCCACATCGCTTTTTACAAAGGAAGACACCTGGTCCAAAATATAATCTTCTTTACCAAATTGCTTACCATAATTTAGAAGCAATTGTAAAAAAGAAGTTTTACCAGATCCAGTCTCGCCTATCATCACCATTTTAAATGAAGACTGAGGTTTAGACTCAGCTTGAGAATTTTCATGCTTACTTGCCATTTTCGCTCGCAGTTGTGAGTGGGGGCAAAGCGTTGAAACTTATGTACGGGTCACGATCGAGATGCGCCTGCGCGTTTTTGCGTCACCGGAATACCCACTGGATTTAAATATGATGGAACATGCTGAAAGAAATTGGTTATTTATAACTTCCAGAAACTATTTATAGTGCTTCACCTAAAGAACACATAGCCTGCATATGTATACTAATCACTTCATGTTCTTAAACCCTTTACAGCCTGAAATATTGGGCAAGAATTGTAGGAATAGCGCTTCAATTTTTCTTTAGAATTTATAAATCACAAAATCCACAAGTTGCTATGGTTACAAAATAATTCATACTAAATCACATTGTTACACTGACTTTCTATGGCAGTATTGTGTTCTCTTGTACCTTTTATACTCTTCATGAATATGTTTTTTGACATTTACAATACATCTGCTATGTCAATATAGCTACAATCAGGGAGAAACTGCCCCCACCCCCTAATATGGCCTTGTGTACCAATAAAGTTTTACTATGTAATGGTTCAGGACAGCCTTAAAATAGCATGTTTATCTGAAACGTAGTTAAAGGCAAGTTTAACCTTCGAATTTCATTGAATTAGAAAGAGGTGTAACTTCAGTATTATAAACTACAAATTATTCACTTTTATGATAGGCCTTCTATCAATTCCAATATTGAATACTTACTGGTTTTCTAACTAAATGCTGGCCAAGTCTACACGAATTTCACTCATGAATATCAATTTTAATATTGATATTTGTTGCTTTAATATATAACTATTCAAGTAAATAGAAAATGATCCTTTATTTTTAACAACGACTAACTGGAGTAGTTTTAAAGCATTGATCTGAGCATAGTTTATGTGTTGTTAGAGGTATGGCTAGATGCCAAGAGCTCTGATGAAGACTGCCCTATTAGAAATTACACTTCCGTAACACACGTATTTTTCATTTCTCATGGGGAAATCTTTATCACTTTTGTATCCGCCCCCCCTCCCCTCCACACAGGACAGTTCCATCTCAACAACACTCAGAACTGCTGTCAGAGTAACTAACTATAATCAATAGGCTTGTGGGTTATCCTTTCAGCTGACATGCCCATCATGCACTTATTGGTTATAACTTATCTACACACAAAGTCATATACTGTTATACTATCCATTGTTATTCAACTTGGTCCTTACTCTTTGCAAATTGGGGAAAAACAATGAAAGGAAAAATAATATCAAACGAATGTAATGAAATTTACAGGAACTGTAGAAATGATGATTGATAGAAAAATACGCTGAAATATAATTGGGGGAAAACAATGAAAGGAAAAATAATATCAAACGAATGTAATGAAATTGACAAGAACTGTAGGAAGAATGATTGGTAGAAAAATACACAAAACATTACTACAAAACTATATCTTTCTCGTTAGTCCTAAATTAACGTAATTAAAAAACAGTGCATAATAAAAGAGAAGTAATCCATTGTTGTACAGATCACATAAAATGCCTAATCCCTCTTACCGTTCTGTCTAGCTACCAGGTTACCAATCCTTGTTTGACTTGCTAGCTCCCCAGATAATGATCAGACTTAACTCTGGCGGTAGCAATCAACATCATATTTGCCCCATTATAGCGATTATTACAATGTGTATAGCAACTGCTAACTTTAAGATAGTCATGTAGCTCAGTATGTTAAGAATATTGGACACTCGCTCAAAGTAATTGTTGTGACAACTATGAAGCATGTTTGTAAATATGAAGTTGGGAATTAGAGTGTTTTGAAGAAACAGCTGATTCAATCTTAAAGAGTAGCTAGAGTGCATATTATGTACTTATTTTCATCCAGTTTTCTTCCCAAACTTCGTTTTAACCCAAATTGTTTTTAGTATATGCACAACATTCCTTATTCCCAAATGGAGCCAATTACTACATCAACACTTTTAGAATATCAAGTTGAACCAAACAATCTCATTGGAATATGGTGATTTGTCACCAGTATGTAAGTTGTTATAAGTAAAGCTTAGGTCACAACTGCATGTGAGCCCAGAAAAAAACACAGTAGCTTTCAGTATTCGCAATTTACTATTATATGCACCATTGTTGTTTGAACCACTGCCATAACACTCCTAGAGTAATGAGAAAAATCGTAATTGAAAGTTCAACCAAATTGAAATTCCAGTACCCTTGTAAATTTAAGATACTGCTATGTATACTTGGGTTACTTATATTGTTTCAGTTACATCTATGAATGCAAAACTAATTCAGCGAAGCGAGAGAAGCGAGCGGAGCTGACTCTCTAATGAGTTCGCGATATATATATTTGGCGAGCGAGCTAAGCGAGCGAGCAACTCTAAGATGTAGTCTATGGAAATCCTGAATACGTGGTCGTTTAAACGCGTGGTCGTTTAAACGCGTGGTCGTTTAAACGCGCTCGCATTCCATTTGCGAATCAAACGACCCCAATGCAATTGAAAGTGTCAACATTTCCCCAGAACTTCGCTCGCTCGCCCAACCAATGCTACACGAACATTTTCTAGTTCAGCGAAGCGAGCGAAGCGAGCGGAGCTGACTCTCTAATGAGTTCGCGATATATATATAATTATGTGACCGGTTTTGGGAAAATCGGCCTAAACGCGGCATCTAAAGTTTTCTAATTTATTCTACCGGTAGGCTGCACGGGGGCCTTGGGATGCCCTCCTCCTAATTTGGAAGATGTAGCACAAGCCGTCTTCGCCCTACGCACTACAACCCTTCAGTATTTTTGCTAAACTTATTATTGCTGATTTCGAAAAAACGCCGGGTAAAGGCGTTGCTAAGGTCAGGGGGCGTGCCTTGTGTCCGTATACTATAACTGCGTGTCTCCGGGACACTATGGAATAAACCGGTTACAGGCGGATTGAAAGAAGTCTAAAAGAGACTTAATGCAGGTCTCCTTAAGAAACTATGATGGCGAGAATTGCGTGAGTAGGTGAAACATGTAGAATAGTAAGTGAATTAGTTAGCTACAGTTTTTTCCCCGCCGTTAGTGAAAAGCCCGCCAATAATTTCTTCAACTATCCGTACACGAGTCCAACCGGCTAGTGTTTCTAGCCTCCTAGTGTGAGTTCTAGAACACGCCAGAGCTTACAACTGCGTCATAAGCTAGAGCTAACTGGTGTCTATCCATTTCTGCCATAAAAAATTTTTCGAAAAAAATCGACCCATAAGGCTTTACCGGGGATACTGAAAAAAATGGTTTGCCGCGTTTAGGCCGATTTTCCCCAAACCGGTCACATATATTTAGGTCTAGAAATTGTTTTTGTTCTTGCGTGGGCGTACGTATGTACCCTTTCTCCTACGCGCTTGCGCGGGCCGGGTAACCTTCTTAGTAACATTTTGTTTTGTTTACCCGCCGTACGAAGTAGCGATGCCCAGTAGACAAAACGTTAGAAACGCTCGGTCAAGAGCTTTGAGGGCGTTAGAAACTCCTGAAGAAAAATTAGTAAGGAGAGCGATAAGAAATGAAAAAGACAGGGCAAGGAGGAGGAGAGCTAAAACGAAACAGAAACAGGTAGCAAAGTAAAGAATCTGACAGTATTTTGTAGCCACACCAAGCATGCATGGAATAGCTGCAATTACAGGGAACATGCATCGCTCGCTTCGCTATTTTGTGCTATTAGAGCACATCACTAGTTCAGCGAAGCGAGCGAAGCGAGCGGAGCTGACTCTCTAATGAGTTCGCGATATATATATATATTTCAGCGAAGCGAGCGAAGCGAGCGGAGCTGACTCTCTAATGATGTCGCGATATATATATATATTTAGGTCTAGAAATTGTTTTTGTTCTTGCGTGGGCGTACGTGTGTACCCTTTCTCATACGCGCTTGCGCCGGTCGGGTAACCTTCTTAGCAACATTTTGTTTTGTTTACCCGCCGTACGAAGTAGCGATGCCCAGTAGACAGAACGTTAGAAACGCTCGGTCAAGAGCTTTGAGGGCCTTAGAAACTCCTGAAGAAAAATTAGCGAGGAGAGAGATAAGGAATGAAAAAGACAGGGCAAGGAGGAGGAGAGCTAAAACTAAACAGAAACAGGTAGCAAAGTAAAGAATCTTTCTTTTTGAAAAGCCATTAAATGTTCCTAATTTATTTATTAGACTATTCCTGAGGATTACTGTACCAAAACTACTCTTGAAGATAGTGAAAATGCAGCCACACCATGTGAACAACAACCTAATATCCCCACTACTTTTTGTACTGCAAGAGGAAGGAAAAGGCATCTATCAGAGGACATCCATTCTCATATACACCCAAAGCAGCAAAAAAAAGTTGCAGAAAATATAACTCAAACAATTTCGATACCGCAAAGCCTTTCAGCTTATCAGCAACGAATGCAAGAGGTAAATATAAAATAAAATAATATACTTCAATAAGTTAATACGAGACATATTTTCGTTTAGGAAACCATTATGCAGAGAGAGCAACGTCTGCAACTAATGTCACAAAAACAGCAGGTTACACATTTGTTTGAAAGTGATAGTGAAAGAGATCACAGGCTCCACTGTTTGTCCACTAACCAACTGTTGAGAACAGCAAATGAATCTTCATTACAAAATTCCGCTAGATTAGAGCAGTTGTCAACTAACAAACAGCAGAGATTGGCTGATGAAACACCACTTCAACGGGAGACTAGATTGTCTCAAGTTAGGGGGAACAGGTCAAGACAACATCCCCAGGTTCCATTGCACCATATTATTCCAGCATTTGATGATCCTCAAGTTCACACAGCAATGCGTAATTTTCATGCTGAAATCTCATCGATTACTATCCCAGTCTGCATAACGTGTATGGAGAAGTTTCCAGGCATCAAAATGAAATTTAAGTCATTGGAATGTTGTCGATGTAGCCGGGATAAACATATTCCTAAGCTCTATTCAGCTCAAAATAACATGCATCCTGGAAACATTCCTCCACAATTGCAGGTTAAATTTAATGTAAAACTATAAAAATTAACCTTATTATCAAACTATGTAGTCTAAGATCTACATCCATTTAACGTACTCTGCTCTCCCTCTGAATATGCTATAGTACCCAAACAAACTCTTTTTTTAAATTTTTTTTAATAAACCACAAAGTTTACATCAGCTGTAACTGTAATGATGTATGACATTTTTAATTAAATAGCTGTATATTCTGTCTAAAACACCAGCCAATAACTTTGCTGGTAAAATAATTCATTATTCTTATATTATCACAAATAATATAACATTTAAACTTTATTATATAAAGCAATACTATAATATTGCTGATTACGAATTACATTAATAAAATAAATAATAAAATAATTAATTACTCTTGTTTTACCACAAAAAGTATAACATTTAAACTTTATTACATATCAATACTATATTGCTGATCATAAATTACTTGAATTCAATAAATAACAATTAAAATACCAGATTGTGATTGTACAATAATAAAATAATTACTACCTAATGCTTGTATTAAAATAGGGACTCACTCAAACTGAGGAAATGTTAATATCAGCAGTGATGCCACTTATGTCGGTTTATAGACTCCCATATGGTCAGCTTGGCTACAAAGGTCATATTATAAATTTGCCTCAAAATGTCTCTGCATTTGCCAGCACACTTCCGAGATTGCCAACCGAGCTTGACATTATTACAGTTAGAAAGCAAGGAGCTAAAAATACTCACTATGATTTTCGTGTAAGAAAACTGGTTGTTCTGCATGCTCTTCAGTGGTTACTGAATAACAACAAGTATTACCGTAACATTAACTTAGACATGCATGCAATTGACCTTCTACCCCAAGATGGAGACATTACTGACAAGTGTACAGAGGTTTTGGACGATTCCAGCCTAGAGCAGCATGCATCAAATAACACTGAGGAATCATTGCCGAGTTTGGGATCATTTATTCCAGTTGTAGCAAGAAACTCAACAGAAGAAAGTACCATCAAGCAAGTACTCAAAAACTTAACTGGCCAGTCAAATGATGAAAATGTTATACCTTGGCCTGAGCCTCACACTGACAACTCCCCAATTAATGAGTTTACTACAGAGGGATACATATCTTGTGCATTCCCTACCCTTTTCCCTACTGGTGATGCAGACTTTGTTGCACCCAGACAGCACCCAGTCACTGTGGGTAACTACTTCAAACATCTACTGATGTATGGTGATGGCCAATTTGCAAAGCATCCACGGTTCAGGTATTTTGCACTGAACACGGAAATGAGATGGAGAGCACTGCAAACTGGCAGAGTATACGTCAACCAGCACCCAGAAGATGCACATCTTACTGCAGAAGACCTGAAAAATATGATAGACAACAAGCAAGAACGATTGATCAGCAGAGTATTACACTTTGCTTCTAGCCTGCGTGGAACCAGTCAGTATTGGTATAAGCAGAAAAGGCAATTGATTTCTATGGTGGACACCTTGGGAATGCCCACTGTTTTCTTTACTCATAGCGCTGCAGACACACAATGGCCTGAACTAGCACGCCTTCTTTGTCCAGGAAATGAAAACAGCAATACTTGTCGCAGTAAAGCTGTAGCAAATAATCCAGCCATAGCTGACTGGTTTTTTGTGCACAAGATGAGAAAGTTTATTGAAGCCTTCTACATAAATATCCTTGGTGCCAGTGACTACTGGTACCGATTTGAATGGCAGCATCGAGGCAGTCCACATGTCCATGGAATAGCATGGTTTCAAGGTGCACCAGATGTAGAAAAAATGTTAGCCTCTACAATGGATGAAGATCTCATGGCAGCAGTAGAACATATTACAGGTTATGCTGACAAGATTGTGACCACAATGAACCCGGGTATTTCTCCAGATGGTAGCAACTCAGAAAATGCTCCACTCCCACAAACCAATCCTCATGTTTGTAACAAGCCCTATGCAGAGGTCCAAGATTTCAACATGGACCTTGTCGAGCTAATCGCTACATGTCAAAGACACACCCGCTGCTCAACAGCATATTGTCTTCAGACCAAGAAAGGCAAGCAAGCATGTAGGTTCAACTACCCAAAGTCTCTGCAAGCTGCTACTGTTATTGACACAGATGATAGTGGACACATGAATATTACAACTCGTCGTAATGATCCATTGCTAAACAGCTACAATCCTATACAGCTCTCTTCTTGGAGAGGAAATGTAGACATGCAGTATGTCATCTCACGTTACAGGGTTCTCAACTACCTATCAAAGTATGCTGCTAAGCCAGAGTCTCGCTCCCAAGGACTTAAGTCTTTATACAATCTAACAATGAAAAAACTGAAAGACAATGACAATGTGCTAAAATTTGTACAACAAATAATGATCAAAAGTATTGGTGAGAGAGATTACTCAGCTCAGGAGACCTGTCATCTTTTACTTCAACTGCCAATGTACAGAGCGTCACGTGACTTTCTAATTCTCAGCCTTGATGGTTCCAGACAAGTCAAAGATAAACTTGAAAGCAATGAACATGCTACCATAGACTCACAGATTGACCACTACTGTGCACGCCCCCATCACATGGAATCAGTTACGTTGATGGAGTTTGTTCAGCGATATAGGATTCCAAAGAAAAAAGGAGGCATTCCAACACTGAGGAAAAAAGAGATTGTAGTCATTATTCGTCCGTATTGCTCTCCAGATCCTGATGGTCCTCTCTACGAGAATTACTGCAGGCAGAAAATGATGCTGAACAAGCCTTTTCGGAAATTACCTGAGCTATTAGGAGATGCAGACACTTATTCTGAGGCATACCATAAAATTGTGAAAACCGAATCGATTCCTCAATCGATTGCTGATGACATTGCCAATCTTGAATCTACAACATCAGATCATGGTGAAGATCAATATCAGGTATATATATATTTATATAATATAGTGAAAATGTAAATAATAATATATAATCATTGTTATTATTTAGAATGAATCAGTAGAAGTCAAACCAGCACAATTAGATTGGATGCTTCTTTGTCAACACAATCCTGACTTTGATATAAGCAAAAGTCATCAACAAGAATATGATTGGTCATTGCCAGCAACAACATATTCTAATATGTATGAATTCCCTTCCTTTGTGGCTCAGCAACAGAAGAAATTTACAGTTCAGTCTGGCACTAATAATGCCAACCCAAACAATCTTCAAGGTAACCAGATGCAGTCCTACTTAGCTGTTCAACAGCACTTTCAGTCTAAGAATAAGAACAACGTACCTCTCAGGATGATAATATCGGGTACAGCAGGAACTGGTAAATCCTATCTGATTCAGTGTCTGAAAAGTCTTCTCAAAGACAGTCTCCGTGTTGCAGCACCCACAGGTGTGGCTGCATACAATATCAGTGGCTGGACGCTTCATTCCCTCCTAAATCTTCCTGTCAAAGGTGAATTCAAGTCCTTAGAAGGAAAACGTTTGCAAACTATGCAAGAAGATTTTAAAAATGTGCAGTACATAATCATTGATGAGATGTCCATGATTGGGAGGAAGACGTTTGGTATGGTGGACAAACGTCTTCGTCAGGCATTCCCCAATAAAGCAACAACATTTCTTGGTGGCTGCTCTTGCCTGCTGATTGGAGACTGGGGTCAATTGCCTCCAGTAATGGACCTTCCGCTCTATACTGTGACGTCAAAAAATGAACTCTCTAACCTGGGAAGTATAAGTTATCACCTCTTTGACCGATCATTTGTATTACATAAAGTTATGCGTCAGGCTGGAAAGAACCCTGATCAGGAGATTTTTCGTGATCTTCTGACCAGGCTAAGGAATGCTGAGCTAACAATCTCTGACTGGGAGCTACTGATGACTCGCACTCCAGCAAAAGTGGGTGATACTACCTGCTTTAGCAGTGCTCTTTACCTATACCCTACAGTTGAGGCTGTCACAGAGCACAACATCCGCAAATTGAATGATAGCAACCATCCAGTGGCAATGATAAAGGCTGTACACACAGGACCAGGAGCATCAAAGGCTAGCTCAGATGATGCAGGTGGACTAGAAGCTGTGGTGTGCATTGCACATGGAGCCAGGGTAATGCTTACAGCAAACCTTTGGACTGAAGTGGGACTTGTTAATGGCACACTTGGAACTGTTACAGCCATTTGCTATGAGAGTGGTCAAGGTCCACCCAGTTTGCCCATAGCAGTAACCATAAAGTTTGATTCTTACTCTGGCCCCACACTTGAGGATGGAGCTGTTCCTATCATTCCACTGCGTCGCACTTGGTTTTCAACTACCAATTCATGCTCACGACTTCAGGTCCCTCTGAAACTTGCTTGGGCCATTACTATTCATAAGTCTCAAGGTCTAACACTTGAAAAAGTAGTCATTGATGTAGGCAAAAAGGAATTCTCCTCAGGCTTAACATTCGTAGCCTGTTCACGTGTCAGGCACCTAAAAGATATTTTATTTATATCCCCCTTCACTTATCAGCGTATTGCCAACATTGGCAAGGGAAACCGACTGAAGGAGAGGCGGGATGAAGATTCAAGACTTGAAAGAATGTGTGCAGACCAGCCAAAGCCTACACTGAAAGATATCCCAATAAATTGTCTCTTTCTGGAAGCAGAATCTAATCATCTGGCTGTATCGGATATATATATTGAACCAGCTAGTGAAGAGCCTTATGTGAGTATTACCAACATTAGCGAGGGAAACCGACTGAAGGAGAGGCGGGATGAAGATTCAAGACTTGAGAGAATGTGTGCAGACCAGACAAAACCAACAGTGAAAGATATCCCAATAAATTGTCTCTTTCTGGAAGCAGAATCTAATCATCTGGCTGTTTCGGATATATATATTGAACCAGCTAATGAAGAGCCTTATGTGTGTCCATTTAAATATTACCCCGTAGATGACAACTGGCAGAGAATGACCTGCGAAAACCTTGAACTTACGTATGTCTGCTCTAATTGAACTTCTTCTGGAGGTGCTAATGTTCCACTCAAACAACCAACTTCAATCCGATCAATTCGTGGAGATGGCAACTGCCTCTTCAGATCATTGTCTTACATTATCAGTGGATCCGAGGATCAACACATTCTTATAAGGCAGGCCATCACAAACCACATAAAAATCATTCCTCACTTGCTGTGTGAGTATTGTAATGTTAGTTTGGACGTAATGAATGAATACCTTGTCACAAGTGGCATGGAATCACCTGGTACTTGGGGGACAGATGTAGAGATGATGACTCTGGCTCATCTTTTGGGAATACATGTCTATTACTACTTGCCATCGTTAGGTAATCTTCCCACTGGGTCCAGTCTTCATGGTAACAAATGGCACATGCTTAATCCATGCAGCATTGATAACATGATAACAGAAAACAACCTCAATGGCATGGGAATATATTTAAATCATCCAAGTCAGCACTTTGAGGTAGTTACTTCAATATAAATTTGTAGCACTTTCATTCATCAGGACTTCCTTTACACAATTCACTATTATGTACTTTGTAATTTTTGTAATTTATTTATTGGTAAAAAAATAAATAAAATAAAAAATTATTTACTTAAATTGGTCTTGAACTTCATAAGTACTATAACTAAAAGGCTGCAATAATTAAAAAAAATAATACAAGAAGCCTTTATACAGTTTCAGCTACAGGGAGCCTTCATCATACAGTGGTATAGAATAGAAGCACCAATGAATCTATATGAAACAACAGACAGACATAACATTAGCAACATCAAAATAAATAACTGTATCTATAGCTGCAATTACAGGGAACGTGCATCGCTCGCTTCGCTATTTTGCGCTATTCGAGCGCACCACTAGTTAGGTCTAGAAATTGTTTTTGTTCTTGCGTGGGCGTACGTGTGTACCCTTTCTCCTACGCGCTTGCGCGGGCCGGGTAACCTTCTTAGCAACATTTTGTTTTATTTACCCGCTGTACGAAGTAGCGATGCCCAGTAGACAAAACGTTCCCTTTATCCTACGCGCTTGCGCGGGCCGGGTAACCTTCTTAGCAACATTTTGTTTTGTTTACCCGCCGTACGAAGTAGCGATGCCCAGTAGACAAAACGTTAGAAACGCTCGGTCAAGAGCTTTGAGGGCGTTAGGAACTCCAGAAGAAAAAATAGTAAGGAGAGAGATAAGAAATGAAAAGGACAGGGCAAGGAGGAGGAGAGCTAAAACGAAACAGAAACAGGTAGCAAAGTAAAGAATCTTTCTTTTTGAAAAGCCATTAAATGTTCCTAATTTATTTATTAGACTATTCCTGAGGATTACTGTACCAATCAACTTTATACAGCTGTAGACTCAACTACTCTTGAAGACACTGAAAATGCAGCCACACCATCTGAACAAGAAGCTAATATCCCCACTACTTTTTGTACTGCAAGAGGAAAAGGCATCTATCAGAGGACATTCATTCTCATATACACCCAAAGCAGCAAAAAAAGTTGCAGAAAATATAACTCAAACAATTTCGATACCGCAAAGCCTTTCAGCTTATCAGCAACGAATGCAAGAGGTAAATATAAAATAAAATATATACTTCAATAAGTTAATACGAGACATATTTTCGTTTAGGAAACCATTATGCAGAGAGCAACGTCTACAACTAATGTCACAAAAACAGCAAGTCACACATTTGTTTGAAAGTGATAGTGAAAGAGATCACAGGCTCCACTGTTTGTCCACTAACCAACTGTTGAGAACAGCAAATGAATCTTCATTACAAAATTCCTCTAGATTAGAGCAGTTGTCAACTAACCAACAGCAGAGATTGGCTGATGAAACACCACTTCAACGGGAGACTAGATTGTCTCAAGTTAGTGGGAACAGGTCAAGACAACATCCCCAGGTTCCATTGCACCATATTATTCCAGCATTTGATGATCCTCAAGTTCACACAGCAATGCGTAATTTTCATGCTAAAATCTCATCGATTACTATCCCAGTCTGCATAACGTGTATGGAGAAGTTTCCAGGCACCAAAATGAAATTTAAGTCAATGTTGTCGATGTAGCCAGGATAAACATATCCCTAAGCTCTATTCAGCTCAAAATAACATGCATCCTGAAAACATTCCTCCACTTGCAGGTTAAATTTAATGTAAAACTATAAAAATTAACCTAACTCTATTATCAAACTATGTAGTCTAAGATCTACATCCATTTAACATACTCTGCTCTCCCTCTGAATATGTTATAGTACCCAAACAAACTCTTATATTTTTTTTTTTATTAAACCACAAAGTGTACATCAGCTATAACTGTAATGATGTATGACATTTTAAATTAAATAGCGGTATATTCTGTCTAAAACACCAGCCAATAACTTTGATGGTAAAATAATTCATTATTCTTATATTATCACAAATAATATAACATTTAAACTTTATTATATAAAGCAATACTATGTAGCTGATTACGAATTACAATAAAATAAATAATAAAATAATTCATTACTCTTGTTATACCACAAAAAGTATAACATTTAAACTTTATTATACATAGCCTAAATTTTATAACCTTCATCATACAGTGGTATAGAATAGAAGCACCAATGATTCTATATGAAACAACAGACAGACATAACATTAACAACATCAAAATAAATAACTGTATCTATAGCTGCAATTACAGGGAACATGCATCGCTCGCTTCGCTATTTTGCGCTATTCGAGCGCACCACTAGTTAGGTCTAGAAATTGTTTTTGTTCTTGCGTGGGCGTACGTGTGTACCTTTTCTCCTACGCGCTTGCGCGGGCCGGGTAACCTTCTTAGCAACATTTTGTTTTGTTTACCCGCCGTACGAAGTAGCGATGCCCAGTAGACAGAACGTTAGAAACGCTCGGTCAAGAGCTTTGAGGGCGTTAGAAACTCCAGAAGAAAAATTAGTAAGGAGAGAGATAAGAAATGAAAAAGACACGGCAAGGTGGAGGAGAGCTAAAACGAAACAGAAACAGGTAGCAAAGTAAAGAATCTGACAGTATTTTGTAGCCACACCAAGCATGCATGGAATAGCTGCAATTACAGGGAACATGCATCGCTCGCTTCGCTATTTTGTGCTATTAGAGCACATCACTAGTAGTTTTTGGTTTTATTTGCCTGTAAATTTTTGTAAGAGCAATAAAAATAGCAGTAGACAACATTTATTATTGTAGTAAATAAGCAAACTGTGACCCCAACTAAAGTATATCCAGAATGGTAACAACATGACTATTTAAGTTTAATAAATCATTTTTAATAAAAAAAATAGTTACATACTATATGCACATATATATATATCCCTCTGAGATATACAAGGTATTATAGATGAAATTATACTGCCAAAGTAAGTTTTTTGAAGTTTAGCCAAAGCAAGCTAATTGATTGAAATGGTTCAGTCTTTCTATAATATATAGACCAACTGTAATGAAAGAATAAAATAATTATGTTGTATAACTCATGTTTAAAAGAAAATACAATTATCAGTCACGATTAATAGTGGACTAACAGAACAATGGCGACTGTCACCAAGCTGTAATGACAAATAATGATAGTGTCTCTGACCACTGTGTAGGTCAGCCCACCACGTCACCACAGCCTTAACCCTCTCGTTCCCAAATTGTTTGGACGCGCGCGGAAAAATCTAATCTTCTACCGCGGAATAGAGCATTACCGTTTTATTTTTTTAACTCGATGCTGGCTGGGAAAACCCCATAGCAACCATATACAGACTAAATAACCAAGAGTTTGGGATTCCCCTCATTTTTTGATTGAGAAAATTGAATAATATTTAAGCCATCTACTAATATTTCAAAAAAAAAAAAATTTTTCCCCCCAAAAATCCACTTTCTCCATCAATAAAAAAATAAAATAAAATAGAAATAATATTGTTTGATGCATTATATACCAATATTATATTAGTTCAACAATAAAATATGTTGTTTGTTGTGTGTGGTGCTGATTGTGATCATGTAGGAGACATCTATGAGTGTCCACAAGGAACGTATGCCATCGGACGTCGAGCTCTACTACAAAACAATTTCATATACACAAAAACACAAACAACAAAGATATTTGTAATACAAACAACAAATTATTCATGATCGTATATAATTGCAACTTATGATGTATTGTATGCGGCTTCATACAGGATTTTTGTTTGGGGTGGGGCTCCGAGTGTACTTCGCCACACCCATTTTTTGGAACCTACACTACTTTGATGCACATCTTTGCATACGAGTCTATACTTCACACTGATGATCAGTGTTCAGTCCTATGCACTAAATGGCTCAGTTATGATAGGAACATAATGGGATACAATATCAGACTAAAAATAAATGCTTCCTAAATGTTCATTTCTATTCAACTCCCAAAATTCTAGGGGGGAACCCAGCGCTAGCCTCCCACTGTATGAACCCTGGTATGTATACTCCACACTGTACATGAGAGAAACAATCGTTGTATTGAGAAAGTGTAATTTGAAAATGAAAAGCAGTAAAGCACACACGTGGAATTCAACTTACCCGGCATGGATGGTGGCACAGACTGAACGATCCCTCCCATAGGATCCGGAACCTCCATACAATACCAAAAAAACACAAGACAACAATGATATTTGTAACATAACAGCTGGCCTCGCTGAATTGCCCCCCCTCCCCCGTCATTACTTTTCACTGACATTCTTGTACCATAACCCCCCCTTCCCCCGTCATTACTTTTCACTGACATTCTTGTACCATAACCCCCCCTTCCCCCGTCATTACTTTTCACTGACATTCTTGTACCATAACCCCCCCTCCCCCGTCATTACTTTTCACTGACATTCTTGTACCATAACCCCCCCTCCCCCGTCATTACTTTTCACTGACATTCTTGTACCATAACCCCCCCTCCCCCGTCATTACTTTTCACTGACATTCTTGTACCATAACCCCCCCTCCCCCGTCATTACTTTTCACTGACATTCTTGTACCATAACCCCCCAAATATCAGTAAGTTGAAAAAATGAAATTCAACTTACCAGGCATGGATAATGTCACAGACCGAAAAAGACCACCGAGTTCGTTCTCTCTCAGGTTGGATCCGGAAACGCCACATACTGTTTGTTCATGGTTGCTCTCTCTCTCTTTCCACAAATGCACGCACACACATACACACACACACACACACACAAGAAAAAAGAAGCTACAGGTGAATACAGATCATAAAAATAAATGTATATTTTATTATACATAAATTGACTGGTGTACACACCACACCCACACACACATGGAATGCAACTTACATGGGCATAGTAGTCAAGATCCAAAAAGATCCAGAGTTCCCTCCCAGGTTGTATACGGAAGTGCCACATACTGTTTGTCCACGGATGCTCTCTCTCATTCCACAAATGCACACACACACACACACACTAGAAAAAAGAAGATACAGGTGAATACAGATCATAAAAATAAATGTATAATATAAATTGACTGGTGTACACACACACACACATACATGAAATTCAACTTACATGGGCATAGTAGCCCCGATTGGAAAAGACCCCCCCCCCCCACCCCGAGTTCGTTCCCTCCCCGGTTAGATCTGGAAGCGCCAGAATAACATTTCAACTCCACGCACACACATATACATCGAGTGCGAAGCTCCACTACAACACCACAAAAACACTGACAACGACAACGACAATAACAATACATATTACAACTTTTGGGATGTTCAGGGGGGAGGGGGAAGCAGCCACAAATATCAGAGTCTGTGGTCCTTCACACAAAAGATTATGGAATATCAATGGGTGTGCCACTCTCCCCCTACCTCATCCACCCGACACTTGTTCTTCGGTTCCCGCCTTCTCCGACCGCGAGGACGTCCAGAACTCGGAGCAGGAGGAGCCACTTCCTCTTCTTCATCACTGGAACCTGCTGCCTATTCGTGTTTCATCATTGGAAGACTCAGGTCCGGTATCCTCTCCTTCATGACTGGAAGACTCTGCTCCTGTCGCCTCATCTGCGTAATCGGGGTCAGTGACTGCATTCACATCTGGTCCTAGTAGTATATGTGGTAAAAAAATTTTTTAATTTTTTTGAAAATTTGAATTTGTTCAAAAAACCACAAGCCACTTTCAAATCTCAAAACTAAATGAAATATATATATATTATAGCTAAACAGCTTACTCTATCTCAATATAGCTATAAATAAGTCCTTTCCACAACAGAAGCTTGCTATTTTTCAAGAGAAAGACAAGAGAAAGACAAGCTTACCTCGATCATCTTCTGACTCCCATTTTCAGTATCAGAGTTGACGGGGTCTGGTCCACCAACCCTGATACAGGGCCTCCTATAGCCCTAGATGTCGTCTCCCTTCTCTCCGCTTGATCCTGAGTCGCTAGAGTCAGCATCAAGCAAGTCTAACACTTGCACCGCATTGTAACTTGTAGACGCCATCTTCCAAAAAATGACTTTGAAAAAAATTTTTTTTTGCATAGTTACCGGGGTCACACGACACGCTCACTTTTTTCCTATGATGTAATAAGCATTACCTAAGACTGTACGTAATAGGGAGGTCCCCAGTTGAACTGACGATTTTATAAAAAATGGAGAAGACAGTAAGTCAAACCGCAAAGTCTTGGTCGGCAAAGAAGCGGTTGTTTCAATGTGTTATGGACGGCTACTGAGCTCAAGCAATTTTTCGCTGCTTCTACAAAGCTCTGGAGATGACTGGATCCATAAATGAAGCTGCTGTGAAGAAGGTAACTTTTTTTTAAATTCGACGGAGAACCGATGTTGTTGTTTTTTGCCGAGGAAGAAATAAACGCAACTGCTGTGAGGTACTGTCGAAGCAGTCCTGGCTGAAAGCTATTTTAGATGATGCATTGGGCACCTGTGTATGCAATCTGAAGGTTCTAGCTATAAAGTAACTATTTTAAAAAATTCGGAGAAGCCAACCGGTCTTCACCCGCTTTTAAGCGGGATTGGGAACGAAAGGGTTAAGACATCCATTCTCCCTTCATATGCAGAGTATGGCATGATATGGAGACAAGCATACACTGTTTAGAATAACCTTAATAACCTTAATTAGTACTTAAATGGGAAGTAGGAGAGACTCATGAAATGGAGGGGGTGAGGGGGGGCGGGGAGGGGAGGGGGGGGGAGGCAGTGTAGAGAAAATCTTTTAAAAATATTGCTATGTTTAAAAAGGATACAGCTCTCTTAACACAACTACCTCGACTGTACGAAGTATCTTTCACTTCATGTGTCTAGGGCTTACAACTGGTATTTTAAGAGCTCATAGAAATAGTTTGCACAGTTTGAACAATTTTTTTTTTACATAAGAAAGCGTAATCCAATAGTTATTCCATAATGTGCTCTATTTGCATTCATGCATAAAATATCATTTGGAATTGGAGGTCAATCCTGTATAGGTTTATCAACCAAGCTAATCTGTACTCTGTTGCCTAGGTGAAGGTTCCCGTTTGTATATTGGAGTGAAATAGTTGATGAAGACAAGTCGTTTTTAAAACTAAAATTTATTTGCTCTAGACCAATCTTACATAAGAAAAACTGGATTATGTAAAAAGAAAAAAACAATCAAACATTTTGATAATATTCAAAAGTTTAATAAGATGTAATTGGTTTTAATTGCAAAATGAAAACTAGTGATATTCATTTTAATTTTGATGTGACATTGTTGAAAGTTACTGGGTTACTAGTGCCAAGGAATTGTCAAGGATATGTTTTTAATCCCATAAAAGGTAAGAAACTCCTTGTAGCTGTGTTGGAAATACTAACTCTCACAAATAATTGTTATAAAAAGCTAGGATAAGCATGTTTACTACATATCAAAATGGGAATCAAAGTGTTTTGAAAACTTAGTTGGCTTACCTCAACAGAATGCTTTTATCCTTACTTATTAAAAAAATATTTTGGAAAAATATACCTCTTCAGGAAAAGATGAAGAAGGTGAAAAGTGTGTGCATGTGACAGCGTGTGTGTGGTGGGGGTGGTGAGGGAGGGGGGAAGTGAACATATCATAAGCAAATACAACTTTCGTACTGGTTCTGTTGGTTGGCATTATGTACTCGTTGTTATTATTATCAGTATAATTAACTTTTTTTTGTAATGAAGTTACATGGTCTAATCTGGTAACTCTTTGTATCTGCATACTTTTCTATTCTCCAGCAATGGTCATAAAAATGATGATAAGAGTTACACGTATTTTTGCCTGTTATAGAGGTTAATGTTGGCATAGATGCTTGTTGCATTCATGTCTGAGATCAAACATGTAATTAAAATTCCTAAAATCAGTTCATAAGGGACTATAATACAGATGCTGACAAGAAAGTGAGAGGATATGCACACATTCAAAATTTTCAGACTCACACATTCATACACACCAAAATAAGATACAATCAACATTGGTGATTATGTAGGTAACATAAAACTGAAGGAAATTCATGTACTAACTATAACAAACAAATTATTATTATTTCTCCTTCACTCAGCACTATAAATGTTCACAAAATCTGACTTAGCAAGCAATGCTGATGTCTCTGTAGCTATAAGAAATAATATGGAAAGAAAATCAAACAACGGATTACACATAATAGATAATTCTTATAATTCAAAACATCTGTTTGAAGATGAAATCATAATAAATGTATGCAACGTCTTCACAATTTCTTTCTCAGCCTTTTTTTTATTCATTAGATGTATTTTCTCTACATCTTATTTAACAATAGGATTGGTATTGTATTAGCTACAATTAACAAGACAGCAGGAACTCAGCTAGGTAATAGTATAGTAGTAGAAGTATTAGTAAAAGTATTTGGTCAGATCTATCCTGGTCCTTCACTAAACCACCTCACTCTGGTCCTTCAGAATATTTGGTGAAACAGATAGGATGTGTTGTTTACTCCTTCTGTCAGTTGGTTTGTCTGCGAAATGAGGCAAGCTATATTTGTGCCTTATTATTCACCTAGTTGGTCTATCTCACTCTTTTCTCTACCAGGAGGTTAACTTTTAAGAGAGGTTCAAATTTACATTTAGGGTAGGTAACTAAATATGTGGTTAGTTAGATGCTATTTATTTATGGTTCAAACTTATCTGTGCAAATACACTTTAAAAACGTTTACTTGTAGATATGTTTATTTGCTGTGCCCAATTGTTTGTGAATAACAAGAGGGTTTGTATTTTTTCCCACATTTTTGCAAATTTTTCCTCAACTGCACTGCGTTGACTCTTATTTTTGTGTCATATCTCATCGTGTATAGAATGAGTGAATTAGTAGAGTGACCTCTATCAATTTTCTCAGTTAACTCAATAGTAAATATTTTGTTAAATATAATTATTTGGCAAGTTTATATAATTTTGGCCTCTAACACTGTTGTTCTGTGTATAGTGGAGAAGTTTTAATGCATAATGAACTGAATTACAAAAAACAACAAGAATTTGTAAGGAAACTTCTGGAATGAGGTGGCTGTGTAATGGATTGTGCCTTTTGATTCCTTGATATAATGACGAATACTTATGTTAGTAGAAGATACTGTTAACTGAATAGTAAATATGTCTTCATAGACATCAATACCTAAAACTGGACAAAACAGTCTTAAAAACATCATCTAAACACTTAAAAATTTTAAATAAAGCCCACGTATATGTGTGATCTAAACCTTACAATGATAATGATACCAATATGAACATAGTTTTGATCTCTTTAATTTGTGTGCACACGATGTGTGTCTAGGTGTGTGTGTACACATGCATATTATTATTGTTGATCACTGACAAATTGGACCATCATTTATTTAGCATGCTGACGTAGTGAGTGAGGTTGTGGTCACATGATAACTAAGTGTTCTGATGAATTGACGAACAGCTTACCTGTGTAGGTTCTATCTCACTCACTCACACAAACACACACTCTCACTAGTGTACATACTAACACACACACACAATTGTCTCCTGTATAGGTTATATCAGATTAGTGCTTTGGAGAACTCATGCTGAGAGAAACCTTTACCAAATCGTAGATCCCTCTACCAACTCAGGTCTGAATAAGAAGCCTTATTTTTGTCTGGTATTGACTATCCTGAAAACCTGGTAATGGGTTTCTCTATCAAAAGTCATGATGAGGAATTAGTTGGTCAATCTAATTAATAAAGGAAAAGGATTAACTTATATTACCAGGCACCTGTATTGGCATTGTGGTGGTGTTCAACTCTTCAGGGTCTTCATATTATTAACATCTGTTGAGGGACTAGTTATATTGCTACTTCCTTCAGAGAGAAATCATATTGTGCTATTTTTATAATGCTAATTTTAACTGTATGACTTCTATCTAAACTCACAGTCAAAAGCATGGGATTCCATAAAGACTACTTCAATTGCTCAGTATCTCCTGGACAGTGCACTCAATGATGAGGAACATGCTCACTTCTGATTTTTGGATGACAACACAGTGCACATTGATGTGGGCCTCAGACTAGGAATGCCAGTGTGTTCTCCACCACTAGTGCAGGCATTGTTTGGCTGAGGTTGGTGAACTAGGCAGACATGCATTCAGCTGTAGACGGAGTGAGGGGAGGCACCAACGTCATGCTGCTCTGACACCACATACTGATGGAGACAGGAGACCCAAGGGCTAGAGACCATCTTTTCTAGTGCCTCTCAGTGGCTGTGCAGCAAGGGAACTGTGCCTCTGTCCTGGGAACAATCACCACCTAATCCTTATTATTTATTTATCCTATTATTTATTTATTTGTTTTATTTGACTATTTCATCATCATTATTATTATTATAATTGATGTTATTATTTATTAATTATTATTATTATTATTATTATTATTATTATTATTATTATTATTATTATTATTATTATTATTATTATTATTATTATTTGAAATCATGAAATTATCCTAATTGTAAATATATATATAAAAAACCATGTAAATGCAGTACTTGTAACTCATTATTATAAGCTATTATTATTATTATTATCATCACCATCATTATTATTACGAACTTCTATTATCATAGAGACATAGTGTTGTCTTTGTTTTGTGTATTTAACACTACAGAAAACATTATGAAGACTAAAGATGGAGTTCAAGCCACAGTAAAGTAGTGACAAGTCTTATGTGGAACCTTAAATCATGTTCAGTTATTTTCAAGTTTGCAAGACATTTTGAAAAAAGTTAATGTGTGTTGGGTAAAAGGTCATCACAGTTAATCTTATTAATATAATATAGAGCAAACAACTGAAGAACATGGACTATTAAGCCTTACCTCCAAAACTAAACCAGGATTATTTGGGGGGAGGGGGGGGGAGGGACAGGACAACAAATGCAACGTGAGAGAGAGGGGAAGACTGCAATATGGAAATATTGTTGCAAGTAAGTAATTAACATTAAGCTTTAAGGGAAAATCCTGCCAATATAAGAGCTAAATGCAATACCACAAGAAATAACAATTATTAATACAATAGCTACTCAATTATTACCCAGCATAACTTCAGAATAAATCTAAAATTCATTTTTAACTGATAAGAATGTAGACAATAATCATGGCAGTACCATTACAAATATAATGACTATTACATTTTAAACATTTCATACAGTAGAAAAAAACAATTCTGACAGTTTGCTATTTTCATCATATCCTCCCATAACATGGACCTTATCTGATGCCATGATACAAGTACAGTCATACACTACATGTGGTAGTTGTCCAGCCTGGACCCAGGTATTAGTCTCAGGGACATAGCGCTGGATAGTGGACACTGGCTTCTTACTCTTCATGTCCCAACCACCGACTGCCAGTAGAGATTCTTCAATTTTGAGTGGACAAGAACGTGTACAGTAGAGTGATGGTAGTTTATTCCATATATTATTCAAACTGTCCGATGAAGAGTGTGAGGTAAGAGCCTCCAGAGATACACTATAGACATGAAGACAATACCACACATCTTCACACCATCCCCCCATGAGGTACCAGGTATCTCCTATTGTAGTAGACTTCATCATCATCCATGGTGTTGGTGTGGAAGGTCCAGTAGACCACTGCATGTTAGATACATCAAGTAACTCTACAGTAGTAGCTTGGAAACGAACTCCATTACAACCACCAGCCACAACTAGCCAATTTTTGTACGATGTAGCTGAAGGCAAAGAGTGAGGTGTAGACATAGGAGGGAAAGGGTATTTCCACTGGTTGCAGTCAGGCTGCCACTCTCCAAGTTCACTGCTATCACAATCATCTCTATTTCTTCCTCCGACCATAACTAGTCTGTTATTTATGGTAGTCATAGCAAACCTTGTGGTACAGTATGGAGGCAGAGTGTGCCACTGGCTGGACTGTGTGCTGTAGGCCATCACTATGTACTTATCGTCATCAGTGTCAGTCCATCCTCCTCCAACATACACTGTATCATTTATCTCAACTGATTGGATGTATCCATGCATAGCCACTGGCATGTCAGGACCACACCTCCAGTTTAGTTCTAAGGGGGCTATCTAATTTAATAACAATATAGGCATAAATAAATTAGTAATTAATTCAATTCATGAGACATGTATGATACAAATGAATACACTTCATGCAAAATATCTTACATTCTTTACTAGAAAATAATACTTTTGTAACAATTACTAAAAATTATGTTCACACAATATTTAAAGTTTTCTGCACACTTATTTGGTAGTAATTATAATGTACGTTACATACAACATTTACAGTAAAAAGTAATGTTTTTGATATTAAAATGCTGGCAACACATAACACTCAATAGTATTGTTCTTTTTGTTTACAGTAGACGTTTTGAACATCAGGCAATATAGTAACAATGCGATAATGTCCATTATCGGGGAGTGTCATTTATTGAATTGTTATGGTTCGAAATCAAATGAAAACTCTTAGTTAATTTTGAGGCCGTGTTAGGCATTGGATGCTATTATACTGCCACTGGTATTATTAATTCATAAAACATTAGCGAAATAATGTTTGAATTGTTTGCTCTATCATTTCTGCATAAATGTACCATTTTGGATACCTGCTCACAATGATTGAAAACATCTTACAAGCTAGGTTCCAAGATTGACACAACGAATTTTCAGGGTTACCTCTATTATATAATTGCATTTTCAGTTTGCTCCTCCTCTATCAACGCATTCAATGATCAGGTTAGCAAATATTAGCTAGTTCAATAGCGTCTGAACTCCCAGATTATGCAGCTTATGATATATATATCTAGTCATGATCTGTTGGAAAGGTCCTTACAGACGTAAGGAATTCACCATAACAGTGATTAGAAAAATTGATTGCCTTGCCAGCCAAAATGAGTGATTAAGTAAACGGTATGGTGTGCAAAACTAAATAATCCACTGGCCCACATCATCTGGGCATAAATAGGTAGTGTCGCCAAATATTAGGTTTCTGAAAGCAATTTCTATTGATTCTGAGTCTTTAGTCAACAACTTTTGCCCTTAATCGACCATTTAGAGGTGACCTTGATTCCAGATGCTACAAATAGATTATTCTTATTCAAGTTTCAGTCTGTACACCAACCACTGCCCTGTATTAAGTATATGTTTGGAGCTGTCCATTGGTAGTTAATTGTATAAATTTAACAAGAGCTGTAAGGTTATGATGTCAACATAATTATAACTTAACTTTCAATACAAAAATAATAATGCTTAATTATTATAAGAAATTGTTATACTATAACCTGTTCCACTTACTGGAGACTTTTTGACCGATTCACTTTCTGACATTTTGGCGTTGTGAGGATCTCTGCGGAGCTGTTCCTCTTCCAATTGGAGTGCACTTTTCTCTTGTTGGTGAAGAGACTTTAATTGGATCATCTCAGATACCAATTGCTGGTTTGAAAAACTTAGGTTACCATTCTCAACCTTCAGTTGATGATTCTCAGCCAGAAGTTGATCCTTCTCGGCCTTCAATAGATCCTGGTCTACCTTTAGTTGACTGTTTTCACCTTGTAAATGATTGATGCCACTCTCTAATTGCAGTTTTTCTTCAAGAATTCTTGAATTAGCAGTAATTAAACTTGTTCTATCATTTTCTAGCCTTGAATTTGCTTCTGCCAATACTATTTCCAGTTTCTACAGTGAAACATAGTGTACTGTAATATAGCTATTATTACTTTGAGTGTGTATACTTCACAATTGATGTTTTATGCTAATGGAACACAACTAAGCCCCAAATCCAAGATATTGTTTTTCTTCACTTCAATTGTTTTTAATGTCATCGTTCATGTAAGTTAGTCACAATATTCTTAAATACGTATACTTGTATGAGTAATAGCACAGGTAGTATTGATCCCTAATAGCACAAGTTACCTGTGCTATTACCTGCCAATAGTATGCCAGCTTTTTAAAAATCATTAATGCTCAGCATTTATGTGCGAGAGGGCTACAAAACTCAGTTTGTCTGTTAGTCAGTCATTCAGTCAGTCAGTCAGTCAGTCAGTTAGTCATTCTGTCACACAACAAAAAGTGGATCTCAAAGATGATGACTCCAGATATTGAAACAAGATCATAATTATGTATTCTATCTCTTTCACAGGCTTTTTCAACAATACAGAATTAAAAATATTTGGTCGCCACCGGGACTCAGGACCGCTTGCATAGCGCACAAGCAGTCTGCCACAGAGTTACGACAACCACTCGGTGAAAAAACATTCCAATTCTGTATTTATACTGTTAAGGGGTACCGTTGCTACAGTCTCACTCTCAACAGACCAACGAAATTTCTTTTTTTTATAAATTCTTATTGTTCTTTAATTCTCCTCTAATTTATCACTTCATAATTTCTTTCCCAGCCTTCTATTACTCATTAGATGTATTCTCTCTCTTTCACAGGCCTTTATTAAAACAATATACAGAATTAAAAATATTTGGTTGCCACCGGGAATCGAACCCAGGAATCGAACCCAGGACTGCTTGTATAGTTCACAAGCACTCTGCCACTTAGCTACGACAACCAGCTGGCAAACAAACACTCCAATTCTGCATTTATACTGTTAAGGGGTCTTGTATTTGTCTAATATAATTAATTGTCACCTACTATATACTGTTGTGCATGAACTAAGCTAAAATAAATTATGTAATAATTAATACTGTAGTTTCATGTAACCTAACTAGGCAGGCTCACTCTCCAATTGTGCACATGCACACAGCTAGTTTAAGAATATTCAAATACCTCTAAATCTTTGATTCTTTTGTCTTTTTCCTTCAATTCTTTAACATGAAGTACATGAGTCACATTTACTAATGTTCCTCCATAAACAAAATTCATCTCCTCTATCGGCTGAAATGTCTCCAGTAATTCCTCAGCTGCAGGCCTTGCTTGAGGACTATTGTGCAGGCAATTAGTCACCATCTCTATAAGAATAGGATGAGATTCCAATAACTGATTCTCCAACTTCTTCATGTACACTTCGCGACGTTCCACTTCGGTACGACCAATGACACGACCAGGGTCATTAGGATCCACTTGTGTCGCTGACAGCAAATTGACTAGAAATATCTATCATAAGTAATAATATCTGTGTACCTCTAGTATTTCTATAATAATACATACAATTTTATGATGCAATATATACACATACTCATTAGGCTTACAATTTTGTGTCTATTACTTAACTCTGGCCAAAATACCCAATAATATTATTATACCTGAGTAAAAATATATAGAGCAAAATGTCCGAATGAGAACACATCCAGAGATGGCCCATATCTGTGAGTTTCAGTAAGGGCCTCTGGTGGCATGTACACTAAGGTCCCTGGAAGTTTAGACATGGTTTGAACTAGTCGAGCTGGCCTCAGATCCAGTATGCGAGAATTCCCCATGTCTGTGATCTTAGCTGTCAGAGATGAAGTAAGTAGAACATTTCTTGCTGTTAGGTCTCTGTGGATTATTGGTGATGGCATACCATGTAGGTACACTTGTCCACTGCATGTGTCTGTGAGAATCGAGATCTTCACCGGGAATGGAATATTGGGGGCACAATCCAGGAGGTCATCCACACTCATTTCTAGTCTCTCCATCACCAGTAGAGGTAGATCAGATCCCTCAAGGAAACACAGACCAAGGAACTGTGTTATGTTAGGGTGTCGGAGACTTGCCATGAGTTGACATTCTCGTTGATATTTCTCAGTAGTATTTTGAATTCCTTCATTTTCAGGGTCTAATAAAAGTTCATGCATACGTTTTGCTGCACAAGACACTTTGTTGTATTTTACCTGCAATGAACAATAATACAGTACATTGTTTCTTACAACTAAATTCAAATCAATATTATTTTTAAAATTAACCTGCAACAAGTATATACAAAAAGACAACTAATGACGGAATAATAATTGAAATAGTAATTGGATTTAGGATATTGTGAATCTGCAAGTTATAATTGGATATCATGAATCGGTAATGTTGTATAGTCCTTGACTACAAGATGTGTTCAAGCTATGCTCAGACAAGACCTTAATTTCCACATGCTGTTTTAAGACATAGCACCAGCTGTAGCCTAAAAAAAAACAAGCAAAAAAAATTGTGACAATAAATCCTAGAGTGTAGAACGAATCCAATTGACTCAATTTTTAAAACCCCGCAGAGCACGGTTCTACTTCAAAAGATTCAATTAATGAACTAGTCAGATTGCTAGCTTGTGACTAGTTACATTCAAAATTTGTATATAATTCACTGTTGCTAGAATGAGAACTTATGCACTTGTCATAAGTGCTTGCTGTAGCCTCAGATTAATTCAGAAAAAAAATGAAGGAAACAATTAAATCATTTTTACATTGGTGCTTCTTATAACTTAAATTTTTGTATTTATGAGGTGGGAGGGGGCAACACTGATTATTATGATCCTACAATGACAACTATGAAAATTATAGAACAAATTTCAGTAGCAAATATTTTCGTTGCAAGTCATTATTGTCTACCACATTCACTCTATTTATGGTGTCACTCAAAATAAAGTTCCACAAGACAACCAAATTAATTTATTCATTCTAAAATAGCACATTAAGATGAGGAAATTATTTTTAGTGGCACTGCTAGTGCACTACTGCTTCACATCCATCGAACAATCTTAGCCACCAAAGTTTGGATATGGATTGTTCTAAGCTTTTAGTGAGGCAAGACTCTCAAAAGTTCCTTTCCTATGCACAGTAACAGTAGCTATTGGCAAAACTTAGTGCACACAATATAGCAATGGAATCTAATCGTAACTAAGAGTCATGTGCAACTGTAATTAATTTTAGTGGTGATATAATTAGGGTAAATGCTATAAACAATACATACAAAGTATTGTGATTTGTTAAAGGTCCTGGTCCACAAACTTGCTTCCCCAAAATCCTTATACGGAGTAAAATTGTTGTGGGTATAAGACATTAATGATGTGACTGTAAAAGTTATGACTACTGTGAGAGAAAGAACTTGCCATATGATATAGATAGATGTGATAGTCAATGATATTGCAGTAGAAAAGTTTCTAGCTTACGTAGATTCATGATTTAGAAAGTTGACATTGCTAGCTAGTAAACATGTTTATCCTTTTTTAACTGATACTAGCATTAGCTGATGCTTAATGAATACTTGGAAAATGAATGTAAATCCTATTGTGGGTGTGGTTTACGAAAATCACCGGTCCGCCTCCCACACAGGAGTAAGTCATAGGGACAAGGGCCCGTCCATGTCTCAAGACTCATGCTAGAAAGTTGACAGCTAAAATTTAGCTTTAATTCTTGTGAACTGTATTCCAGAAAACATGTTATAAATTTTATTTCTATTTTGCATGTAGCTATGTAACTATCCTACTCCCATTTTCAACCTTCAGCTAGACACTAAATTTGGGCTTCCAATAAACTAGAGAAGAGAAACTACTAGGAAGTTGTTGCAGTTTTCCTATTAATTTCTACTAAGGTGTAGTTCTGAGTTCTCTCTTCTTTACTTTGTCAAATCATATACATGGGCTAGCTAGCTCAGTATTTGTGTCCAAGTGGATCAGTAGTTGGATTAATCAACTATCAACTGTGACTTGACAATCATTATGATACTGCTATGGTGATTAAAACTTAATGTAGTAAATATTTTTAATGGGTATGGTTTAACTCCAATGTCGTGCCCCCCCCCCCCCCCCCACCATTCCAAATCGTCTTCCTACACTCCGCTGTACTATTTTTCGTCCTAAGCTATAATACCTTAGCACTTACATAGTTCCACACTGTTTACTTACTTCCACTACAGAGCTATACGATCCAACCCCAAGAGTCTTCCCAGTAGGCACAACCTTATCCAAGAAATACTGCTCCAAATGGGAATCTACCCTAAAGCTTCTGGACAATTCACTGTAGTATCCTCTCGCTGCCATCGCTTGGAACCGCTGAAATACCGCGCCTTTCAACCCCTCGGAAACGTATTGCTGTCGTAAGGAAGCCGTTCACGCAGTGCCTGTACCCTCACGAATAAATCCTCACGGGGACCTTTGGCGCCAGTATCTATTTATTGGCGAGCGAGAGTAGCAAGCGAGACACCTACAGGGATAACACAATTGAAAATCGGGGATGTTTGTTTATTTATTTATTTTATTTGTATATATGTTTGGACGTACGTATGAAATTAAACGCGCGCGCGGGGAATTATTTTTCTCCAAAAAACACGGCTTGAAGACCCTTTTCCAGACTTAATTTCAAAACTTCGCCATTTTAAGGGGGATATGGAGCTAAATTACAAATAACTAGTGATGTGCTTGAGCACAAATGGCGAGCGAGCCTAAAGACTATACTATTTTTATATGAATGATTTTGACTTCTAACACTGAAGCTACTGAAAATAAGGTCCAGTTTTTTAATTTAGCATACACGGTAAAGGGATTTCAGTGCCATAGTAACAACTCTCTGCAACTGCTTGAATTGAAGGAAAAAAACAACAACAAAACAATACAGGTTATTTAAAAGTTTTCTTTGTGATATTCTTTAGCTAAGTAGCGGTTGTAACACACAATGCTTTGACACAACTGGACATGTACCTACACAGACTTACTTTCGCGGTAGTCTAGTGGACAATGTATTTTCAAGTAAATACTGTTGCGCACGGCTTATAACCATGACAAAGAGCGCATTGACTTACCACCGCCACTAACTCGAATAGAAATGGAAGTCCCTTAAGTTTTAAAGTTTTAACTGCACCCGCAAAAGAATTCAAAACGGTAAACAATTCAATTTCTATACTGATCGATAAACCAGAGGATTCTGTTTAGTGCAATTTGGGACGGGGTCGACCACATAACTAACACAAAAATGCGAGGGTCAAAGTACAAAATGACATACGTACGTCCAAACATATATACAAATAAATTAGTGGAGCACAAATGGCGAGCGAGCCTGATAGTTACGTAACATAAAATGTTACTATTTTTAGCTTACTTCATGCAAACACTATAATAGCAGTTATGACATTAGATTTCAGCAAACAAATACAAAATCACTCTCTTACCTGATTAATGGTAACTTTTGTAGTATCAAACATCAACCATTCTGATAATCTCAATCACCAGTAACTCTTGAACAAGCTCTCAGCTACGATAAAAATTAAACCAGTGTTATTATTTGTAATTTTAGCCAACAAATATGGAATTACTACTTACGTCATTCTTGAGTATTGATAACTTCTGTAATATCAAATTGAAGTTACTTTGACCATCTGAATTACCTCGAATTCTTGACAACAAGCTCTCAGCTACATAAACAAAAGACAATCAATTTTAGCACACAAATACAAAATTACTTTCTTACCTCATTTTCTTAAGCCGTAGTAACTTCCGTAGTACCAAATTTGAGTCATTCTGACTATTTGAATTTACCAGTCACTGTTGACAACAAGCTCTTAGCTGAGTTAACAATAACAGAATTACCTGAATAAACTTAGAAAGCCGTGGCAAAGAAGCGCAGCTTGACAAAGACTTCACAATTGTTTCAAGAAGAGAGTAGCTAGAAACGTTTTGGTTGAAACAGAGTTGAGTAAGGCAGGCAGTGCAGCAGTATTCTCCGCGCTAGTTGGCGAGCGAGCGTAGCGAGCGAGACACTTACAGGGGTAACACAATTGAAAATCGGGGATGTTTGTTTATTTGTTTGTATATATGTTTGGACGTACGTATGTCATTTTGTACTTTGACCCTCGCGTTTTTGTGTTAGTTATGTGGTCGACCCCGTCCCAAATTGCACTAAACAGAATCCTCAGGTTTATCGATCAGTGCCCGTATCACCTTAGAAATTGAATTGTTTACCGCATGAATTCTTTTGCGGGTGCAGTTTTTCTATTCGAGTTAGTGGCGGTGGTAAGTCAATGCGCTCTTTGTCATGGCTATAAGCCGTGCGCAACAGTATTTACTTGAAAATACATTGTCCACTAGACTACTGCGAAGGTAAGTCTGTGTAGGTCTATGTCCAGTTGTGTCAAAGCATTGTGTGTTACAACCACTACTTAGCTAAAGAATATCACAAAGAAAACTTTTAAATAACGTGTATTGTTTTGTTGTTGTTTTTTTCCTTCAATTCAAGCAGTAGCACTGAAATCCCTTTACCCTGTATGCTAAATTAAAAAACTGGACCTTATCAGTAGCTTCAGTGTTAGAAGTCAAAATCATTCATATAAAAATAGTATAGTCTTTAGGCTCGCTCGCCATTTGTGCTCAAGCACACCACTAGTTAATTGAAAAATACTGGAACTGTGAATGCTTTACCTAACTTACGTAATTAGAAGCGCGGGCTAAAACAGAAGTCTCACGTACCCCATAAACAGATAAATAAATAAATATAGCGAAATCTCGATTGCGTTACCCCTGATAGTGTCTCGCTCACTTCGCTCGCTCGCCAATAAAATAAACTTCCCCGATTTTCAATTGTGTTACCCCTGTAAGTGTCTCGCTCGCTACGCTCATTCGCCAATAACACTGGTTTATTTTTTTATCGTAGCTGAGAGCTTGTTCAAGAGTTACCGGTAATTGAGATTACAGAATGGCAGATGTTTACCATTAATCAGGTAAGAGAGTGACTTTGTATTTGTTTGCTGAAATAAAAGGTCATAACGGCTATTATAGTTTTTGCATGAACTAAGCTAAAGCATAGTAACAATACTTAGTTTTATGTTACCTAACTATCAGGCTCGCTCGCCATTGTGCTCAAGTACACCACTAGTATACATGTATATGTATGTATGTGGGATGGTACGTACGTATGCCCTTTAAACACGCGCGCATGGAACTTTTTTCTCCAAAAAACACGGCCTTTTAGGCTTGACCCCAGTTTATTCAAAAACTACAGCATTAAGCAAGCCTTACTTTATATTTAAGCTCCACAATGTGAGAAAATTCCTGCGAAAATGCTTGCTTTTCAAAAAACAAAAAGTTGATTCGACCGGTTACTATGGCATTGAAGACCCTTTTCCAGACTTCATTTCAAAACTTCGCCGTTTTATGGGGGGGAACGGAGTGCCAGTTGTTGGTTGTCAAGAGCCGTTGGTAGTCAGAATGCCGTAGTATTAATGCTAAGGAAGCGACTACTACTCGAAGGAAGCTAAAGTACTAATTCCATATTTGTACGCTAAATATACAAAAATAACTCTGGCCTTTTTTTTTGTAGCTAAGAGCTTGTTGTCAACAGTGACTGGTGAATTCAAATAGTCAGAATGACTCAAATTTGGTACTACAAAAGTTACCACTGCTCAAGAAAATGAGGTAAGAAAGTAATTTTGTATTTGTGTGCTAAGATTGATTGTCTTTTGTTTTTGTAGGTGAGAGCTTGTTGTCAATAATTCGAGGTAATTCAGATGGTCAAAGTAACTTCAATTTGATACTACAGAAGTTATCAATACTCAAGAATGATGTAAGTAGTGATTCCATTTTTGTTGGCTAAAATTACAAATAATAACACTGGTTTATTTTTTATCGTAGCTGAGAGCTTGTTCAAGAGTTACTGGTGATTGAGATTATCAGAATGGTTGATGTTTGATACTACAAAAGTTACCATTAATCAGGTAAGGGAGTGATTTTGTATTTGTTTGCTGAAATCAAATGTCATAACTGCTATTATAGTGTTTGCATGAAGTAAGCTAAAAATAGTAATATTTTATGTTACATAACTATCAGGCTCGCTCGCCATTTGTGCTCAAGCACACCACTAGTTTAGACTGATCGGTCACTAAAACATCTAAAAAAAAAAAAGGCAACAAATGAAAGAGACAACTGTGATGAATTTGTCCGCTCTCAATTACAAAAAAAAAATCTCCAATCAAAACATCTCCAGTCTTTGACAATGACAAAGTATAGCTATGTCAGAGTTTCTGGAAGAACTGATAATGACTGCTTTGTAATTGTCTCTGCCAATGAGTGAGGATATCAAAGAATACAAAGTTCAATTAGTACAAATGAAGAGTGAGACTAATCTTCTTTGTACAGATATTATTACCACATAGATATTATATCACAAACCACTACATAAATACTTTATTAACAAGCTGGTGCAATTATAAAGAACAAGAAAAATTTATGAACATGCCCTGCATTATCAAATAAAAAGAGAGTGGGGTGAACTTTAACATGTTTTTTAAGTGCCTATTTTGTAACCACAATGTATTTCTTATAAAAGAATACATCATAATTGGGAAAAATATAGTGAGTACATGCATTGTCTGTGTTTGTGTGATCATGTGTGTGTGTGTGTGTGTGTGTGTGCTTTATCAGTACAATTATTATATTATTTAAAAAAAACATTTTCATTCATAATTTTATTTTATCACTGTAATAAGAGCAATCCAATCATATGTGATGGGGAGAATACAATATGACTACTGTAGTGACATACTTAAGTACTTAAGTACTTCAAAGACATATCATTTTTTTGTCTAATCATAACTTGCTGAAAAATTAGAGCGAGTTTTGTCTAGAATATCTGACAAGGCCAGGCCATTTTGTACAAACCCTTATGACAGGAGGTATTCTTATTCAGATAAAAAAAACAATTTAAATAACAGTTGCATGGTAGCGTGTATGGTGAAAAAGCTTTTCACCAAATAAGTGCAGACTCAATGGTATATGTAAACTGTATATTAATTTTTTGGAGTAATTGTAATTAAAAAGTGAAATCATTGCAATTGAATGATTTCACTTTTTAAATACAATTACTCCAAAAAATTTATATACAGTTTACATATACTATTGCTCTTGTTCCTAACCTGTGAAGTTTCTTAGTGATTAACCAAGTTATCTACTTGCCGCTAACTTGCACAGTTTTAGTCACTTGCACAGGCACATGAAATATATGTATCAATATACTTGATAGAAACTTTCTCACCTAAAGGGGTCTGGAAAAAAGCAAAGGAAATATGTGAAAAAATCTTAGTTTTCACCGGTGTCTGTGTAGTTGTGACCGGTGACATCTAAGATTTTTCACATTTTTCCTTTGCTTTTTTCAATCTAGTTTTTATAAAACGTCAGAACACAGATCATGGCTCCTCTCTGGAGGGATAGGTGTTTCCGTTCGACACCGCAAAGGTGTTCTGAGGCACATAATTGGTGGTATGTTGAGTTACGAGACTGCAGCAAGCGGTACAACTCAACAGTATAAAGGAAATTGTATTAGAATCGCAGAATGAGAGGAGCTTACAGAGCCTGAACAGCAGAATGTAAGGCACATGATTTGCCCTATTTGTTAAGACTATCTACTTTGTTTTATCCTTGAAATTAAGAAATAATATAGACAAACTTAAGCTTAGGTGTGATCGATGAATTGATATATACCTTGCCTGTATATACAGGTATCAACTATTGATCACAATATGATACAACAGAAGAACATTTTCCAATTATATATTTCAGGGTATCACAAAGTACCGATGACTTGTAAGACCACAGCAGGGAAATATCCTGCTTCTCATCCAGGAAAAATTTAAAATTCAGCTGTGAAAATAAGGGTTAGCTATAGCTAGAATCTTCTCTTTCTACATTAACTGATCTCTAGCGAGTCCGCTTTCTGCAAGGAAACAAAAGGATTCTTCTTTAGAAAATGTTTCTTTTGTCGGAAAAAATACTTTTGTGTTTTTTTAGTTTTTCATCGTTTTCCTCCTCACCATTGAGTTTATGTTTTTTTGAAGTACAAAAAGAAAAATTAAATGCGAAAATATTCATACAAATTTGTATTGTATTTTTAAGTGGGTTTTTTAGTGAAATTGTATGAGGGATGAGAAACAGGAAAATTTCTCGCTGTGGCCTAATGAATACAAACCACTGAATTCCAGTAACGGAATGGTAGCAAAAAAAGAAGTCGCTAAAATGTCCTACTCGTAAATTATACTGCATACGCAATCCCTTATCTTGCTGACGAGCAAATACATCTCTCTCTATCTACGTCGGTTGGAGAGACACTTTCCCGCGTAGCGATCTGTAAAGGGTCTCTGGGTACTGGAGACAGTCTCCGCCAGTGGGAGTGTCTGGCGTAGATTTATGTGTGAGCTCGGAGGTTTCAGAACGGTTTGCCTGCGTGACGGTATTTCGTCTCCCTCGAGTATTAAGGGCGGGTGTTTCAGCGGTTCCAAACAATGGCAGCGAGAAGATACTGTGGATTCTCCGGAAACTTTAGGGATAATTAACATTTGAAGCAGTATTTCTTGGATAAGGATAAACCTACTGGGAAGACTCTTGGTGTTTGGTCATATGGCTCTGTATTGGAAGTAAGTCAACTGTGTGGAATTATGTAGGGGCTAAGGTAATATAGCATAGGACTAGCACATAGCCAGGTGAACAGGCAATCCCTTCACCCAAATTTTCATAAACCACACCCACAATAAGACTTGTGTACATTTATTTTCCAAGTGTCATCAAAGATTAGCTAATGGAATATCAGCTAAACCAGAGTAAACATGTTTACTAGCTAGTAAAGTCAACTTTCAATATTTACATTATGCTAGAAACTTTTCCACCGGAATATTGTTGACTATCACATCTATATTTATCTTTATCACAACTGCTAGGCACCTGTATAGATCATATGGTCTAGGGGAAGCAATTATATACATTGTGGACCAGGACCTTTAACAAATCATTGAACTTTTTTTATTAATTGTTTTCAGTATTCACCCTAACTAATCAGCACTAAAAGTAATTACAGCTGCACATGGCGCTTAGTTCAGATTCGATTCTGTGGCTAATTGTTAACTAGATTAGTGTGTACTAATTTTTCTATAGCTACTGTAAATGTGCATAGGAAAGGAACTTTTAAGAGTCTTGAGACCTACAGCAGGCTCAGAACAATCCATCTCCAAACTTTGGTGTCTACGAATGATCAATACAAGTGAAGCATTGCACTTCTTTCTAATAACATAGTGCCACTAAAAATAATTTGTTCATCTTAATGCATTATTTTTAGAACAAATAAATTAATTTCAACTTTCTAGTGGCACTTTATTTAGAGTGTCACTATAATTAGAGCAATACGGTATACAATATGTGTGATGAAAATTAGCTGCTTATGAAATTAATTTATATTTGATTTTCCAATTTATTTATAGTTTCAAAAACATTTGAATAGCTGTCATGGTAGGATGATAACAATCAGCATCACCTTATAAATTGTATCATTGGGATCAGTAATTATGGTGCTTGTACTCCTAGTCTTCCCTGAAGCAAAATCAGAAGTTGGAGTTAGAAAAACATCTTGCTCGGAAGTTCTCTGTTTGTGGTGATTCACCTGCTGATGTGGAATATGAGAATGACTCATGTATTAAATTTACGAAACAATTACTTAATCTTGCAATAAGAGATTCCTATAATTCTCCTGAGAATACTCACACCCCTTTACTTTTATTGTGGTTCTGAAGAGTTTACGGACCAATTTAAACGTATCCTATCGGTATGACTTTGTTATACCAGTGAAATGAGATCACCATTAAAACAAACACATAAATTTACACAGAAATAGTTAAATGTTATTTGTTTTCCTGCAGATATGTAATAAATTTTTTCATGATCTCCTAACTTTGTCTTATAATTCATTATTTCATGAGCATGTTTGAAAATATGAAGTTGGGAATTAGAGTGTTTTGAAGAAACAGCTGATTTAATCTTACAAAGTAGCTAGACCGCATATTATGTATTTATTTTTATCCAGTTATCTTCCCAAACTTTGTTTTAACCGAAATTGTATATGCACAACACTCCTTATTCCCAAATGGAGCCAATCACTACATCAACACTTTTAGAATAACAAGTTGAACCAAACAATCTCATCAGAATATGGTGATTTGTCACTAGTATGTAAATTGTTATAAGTAAAGCTTAAGTCACAACTGCATGTGAGCCCAGAAAAAACACAGTAGCTTTTAGTATCCGTAATTTTCTATAAATGCACCATTGTTGTCTGAACCACTACCATAACACTCCTAGTAGTATCACATTATAGTGATTCTGACAGTTTTTAATACAATCAGTCATGTATATAGCAACAATATTAAATTGGCCAACCTAAGCTTTGTATATTGTATTTTCTGTTAATTGTTAACCTCCATAATGTTAGCCTGTGCAATTATTACCTGTGATCTTATTGAAAATGGTATATATTTATGTGCAGAGCTAAGTATTAGCCATTAAGCATCTTTCAACATGTTAGAAAACTCTTAATTGAAAGTTCAAACCAAAGTAAAATTCCAGTACCCTTGTAAATTTAAGATACTGTTATGTACTTGGGTTACTTATATTGTTTCAGTTACATCTATGAATGCAAAACTAATATTTTTTGGTTTTATTTGCCTTTCTTGTAAACTTTTGTAAGAGCAATAAAAACAGCAGACAATATTTATTATTGTAGTAAATAAGCAAAATATGACCCCAACTAAAGTATACCAGAATGGTAACAACATGCACTATTTAAGTGTAATAAATTATTTTTAATAAAAAAAAAGCATCATACTATATGCACATAATATACCCCTCTGAGATATACAAGCTATTATAGATACCCTAAACAACAAATTACACTGCCAAGTAAGTTTTTTGAAGTTTAGCTAAAGCAAGCTAATTGATTGAAATGGTTCAGTCTTTCTATATATAAACCAACTGTGATGAAAGAATAAAATAGTTATGTTGTATAACTCATGTTTAATAAGAAAATACAATTATCAGTCACGATTAATAGTGGACTAACAGAACAATGGCGACTGTCACCAATTAAGACATTCATTATGCAGAGTATGGCATGATATGATGACAAGCATACACTGTTTAGAATAACCTTAATAACATTAATTAGTACTTAAATCTTAAATGGGAAGTAGGAGAGACACATGAAATGGATGGGGGAGGGGGGAGGGGGGGAGGCAGTGTAGAGAAAATCTTTAAAAAATATTGCTATGTTTAAAAAGGATACAGCTCTCTTAACACAACTACCTCGACTTTACGAAGTATCTTTCACTTCATGTGTCTAGGGCTTACAGCAGATATTTTAAGAGTTCATAGAAATAGTTTGGACAGTTTGAACAATTTTTTATTTTTACCTTAGAAAGCGTAATTGAATAGTTATTCCATAATGTGCTCTATTTGCATTCATGCATAAAATATTATTTGGAATTGGAGGTCAATCCTGTATAGGTTTATCAACCAAGCTAATCTATACTGTTGCCTAGGTGAAGGTTCCCGTTTGTATATTGGAGTGAAATAGTTGATGAAGACAAGTCGTTTTTAAAATTAAAATTTATTTGCTCTAAACCAATCTAACATAGGAAAAACTGGATTATGTAAAAAGAAAAAAAACAATTTGAATTGCAAAATGAAAACTAGTGATATTCTTATTAATTTTGATGTGACATGTTAAAAGTTACTGGGTTATTAGTGCCAAGGATATATCAAGGATATGTTTTTAATCCCATAAAAGGTAAGAAACTCCTTGTAGATATGTTGGGAATACTAACTCTCACAAATAATTTAAAAAGCTAGGATAAACATGTTTACTACATATCAAATTGGGAATCAAAGTGTTTTGAAAACTTTGTTGGCTTACCTCAACTTAAGAATATGTGTCACACATGTTCCTGCAGGAGTTCGACTTTGATGCTGTTTACAGACCTGGGTGACTCAATGCAAATGCTTATGGCTTGGTTGATCACTCAGTACTCATCCAATGGGAGTGTCCTAAACAGCGGCATTCGCCATCCAGAGGAGGTGGGATATGTTGTGCGAGCCTAACATAGTTTGACATGGGTACTGTATCGTCATCACTTCAGGATCATTGACATTAGTCGTGTGGTACTGATCATCTTTCGATATATTATATATAAAAACTCAGTTCATTTTAGGTTTTGTTCAGTCGTTCCATTGTTTTATTATTTTATATTCAAATTAGTTACCTTAGATCACTGCGAGCGAGGAGTAACTCAGGTGGCAGCGTACCATCTTGGCACAACCACAAAACCAGTTTTAAGTATGTTCTTTTTTCCTTATTAAGACCTCAACCTGGGTAGGATTTTTATTCATTATATTATACCACGTTCAATGAACGAAAATTATTTTATTAATGCTTATAGGTTAAGCAATAGGTTAAGCAAAGACCCAAGGACCTCACCACAAATCTTAGTGGCTGTGGTTGAGGCTGAAAATTAAACTGGGATGAGGCACAGATATTTGGTAGTTAATAGTTAGGCGCTACTCCAAAAGAACTACCATTTTAAGGGTCATGGAGGCCTTAGGCTTTTACATCCCGAGTGCAGCCAGGCCTGAGGGACCCTAAAAAAAACAGTAGTTTATGATGGCTGCACAGCGCCTAACAATTTAGAATGTAGCGACTGCTCTTTAACAATGCAATAGAATAGGAGGAACTCTTAGCACAATCTGAGGGACATTAATTGACCCTGACCTCAAAACGGGGAGACTAAGTTTATAGTGTCACTCTCTGGAGGACTTAAGCAATATGAAGTCCCTCTGTGACTCTACAAAAACTACATCATTTATGCTTTAATAGGAATTGGTATTGAAGGACCAGAACTAGAGAAATGTTGATTTTGAGGAAGTGTAACTAATGTTAGTGAAGGCTATTTATACTGATCTTTAATAATTTGAAGAATATAGTTGGGGGTAAAAACAATTAAAGATTTTGATAATATTCAAAAGTTTAATAAGATGTAATTGGTTTGAATTGCAAAATGAAAACTAGTGATATTCTTATTAATTTTGATGTGACATGTTAAAAGTTACTGGGTTATTAGTGCCAGGATATGTTTTTAATCCCATAAAAGGCAAGAAACTCCTTGTAGCTATGTTGGGAATACTAACTCTCACAAATAATTTAAAAAGCTAGGATAAACATGTTTACTACATATCAAATTGGGAATCAAAGTGTTTTGAAAACTTTGTTGGCTTACCTCAACTTAAGAATATGTGTCACACGTGTTCCTGCAGGAGTTCGACTTTGATGTTGTTTACAGACCTGGGTGACTCAATGCAAATGCTTATGGCTTGGTTGATCACCCAGTACTCATCCAATGGGAGTGTCCTAAACAGCGGCATTCGCCATCCAGAGGAGGAGGGAGAAGTTGTGCGAGCCTAACATAGTTTGACATGTGGTACTGTATCGTCATCACTTCAGGATCGTTGACATTAGTCGTGTGGTACTGATCATCTTTCGATATATATATAAAAACTCAATTAATTTTAGGTTTTGTTCAGTTGTTCTATTGTTTTATTATTTTATATTCAAATTAGTTGATAGCAAGTGTGCCCAGTGGTGATCCCACCTTAGATCACTGCGAGGCGAGGAGTAACTCAGGTGGCAGCCTACCATCTTGGCACAACCACAAAACCAGTTTTAAGTATGTTCTTTTTTCCTTATCAAGACAACCTGGGTAGGATTTTATATACCACGTTCAATAAAAGAAATTTTTTTAATGCTTATAGTTTAAGCAATAGGTTAACCCTCTCGTTCCTGAATTGTTTTGACGCGCGCGGAAAAATCTAATTTTCTACCGCGGAATAGAGCATTGCCGTTTTATTTTTTTAACTCGATGCTGGCTGGGAAAACCCCATAGCAACCATATATCACTAAATAGAGCAAGAGTTTGGGTTTCCCCTCATTTTTTGATTGAGAAAATTGAATAATATTTAAGCCATCTACTAATACTTCAAAAAAAAAATTTTCCCCCCCCCAAAAAATCCACTTTTCCCATCAATAAAAAAATAAAATAAAATAGAAATAATATTGTTTGATGCATTATATACCAATATTATATTAGTTCAACAATAAAATATGTTGTTTGTTGTGTGTGGTGCTGATTGTGATCATGTAGGAGACATCTATGAGTGTTCACAAGGAACGTATGCCATCGGACGTCGAGCTCCACTACAAAACAATTTCATACACACAAAAACACAAACAACAAAGATATTTGTAATACAAACAAGAAATTATTCATGATCCTATATAATTGCAACTTTATGATGTATTGTATGCGGTTTCATACAGGATTTTTGTTTGGGGTGGGGCTCCGAGTGTACTTCGCCACACCCATTTTTTTTAACCTATACTACTTTGATGCACATCTTTGCATACGAGTCAAGACTTCACACTGATGATCAGTGTTCGGTCCTATGCACTAAATGGCTCATTATGATAGGAACATAATGGGATACAATATCAGACTAAAAATAAATGCTTCCAAAATGTTTTCAACTCCCAAAATTCTAGGGGGGAACCCAGGGCTAGCCTCCCACTGTATGAACCCCTGGTATGTATAATCCACACTGTCCATGAGATAAACAATCGTTGTATTGAGAAAGTGTAATTTGAAAATGAAAAGCAGTACAAGCACACACGTGGAATTCAACCGGCATGGATGGTGTCACAGACTGAACGATCCCTCCCAGGTTAGGATTGACTGGTGTACACACACACACACACACATGAAATTCAACTTACATGGGCATAGTAGCACCGATCCAATAAGATACAGAGTTCCCTCCCAGGTTGGATCCGGAAGTGCCGCATACTGTTTGTCCACGGTTGCTCCCTCTCATTCCACAAACGCACGCACACACATATACACACACACACACACACACAAGAAAAAAGAAGCTACAGGTGATTTCAGATCATAAAAATAAATTTATAATTTATTATACATAAATTGCCTGGTGTACACACACACACACACACACACACACGAAATTCAACTTACATGGGCATAGTAGCCAAAAAGATCCAGAGTTCCCTCCCAGGTTGTATCCGGAAGCGACGCATACTGTTTGTTCATGGTTGCTCTCTCTCTTTCCACAAATGCACGCACACACATACACACACACACACACTAGAAAAAAGAAGATACAGGTGAATACAGATCATAAAAATAAATGTATAATATAAATTGACTGGTGTACACACATACACATACATGAAATTCAACTTACATGGGCATAGTAGCCCCGATTGGAAAAGACCCCCCCCCCCCCCCCCCGAGTTCGTTCCCTCCCCGGTTAGATCTGGAAGCGCCAGAATAACATTTCAACTCCACGCACACACATATACATCGAGTGTGCAGCTCCACCTCCACTACAACACCACAAAAACACAGACAACGACAACGACAATAACAATACATATTACTTTTGGGATGTTCAGGGAGGGGGAGGGGGGAGAGCAGCCATAAATATCAAAGTTTGTGGTCCTTTACACAAAAGATTATGGAATATCAATGAGTGTGTTGTCATCTTTCTTCCACTCTCCCCCTACCTCATCCACCAGACTCTTGTTTTTCAATTCCCGCCTTCTCCGACCGCGAGGACGTCCAGAACTCGGAGCAGGAGGAGCCACTTCCTCTTCTTCATCACTGGAACCTGCTGCCTATTCGTGTTTCATCATTGGAAGACTCAGGTCCCGTATCCTCTCCTTCATCACTGGAAGACTCTGCTCCTGTCCCCTCATCTGCGTAATCTGGGTCGGTGACTGCATTCACATCTGGTCCTAGTAGTATATGTGGTAAAAACTTTTTTAATTTTTTTGAAAATTTGAATTTGTTCAAAAAACCACAAGCAACTTTCAAATCTCAAAACTCAATGAAATATATATAATATTATAGCTAAACAGCTTACTCTATCTCAATATAGCTATAAATAAGTCCTTTCCACAACAGAAGCTTGCTATTTTTCAAGAGAAAGACAAGAGAAAGACAAGCTTACCTCATCATCTTCTTGACTCCCATTTTCAGTATCAGAGTTGACGGGGTCTGGTCCACCAACCCTGATACAGGGCCTCCTATAGCCCTAGATGTAGTCTCCCTTCTCTCCGCTTGATCCTGAGTCGCTAGAGTCAACATCAAGCAAGTCTAAAACTTGCACCGCATTGTAACTTCTAGACGCCATCTTCCAAAAAATGACTTTGAAAAAAAATTTTTTTTTGCATAGTTACCGAGGTCACACGACACGCTCACTTTTTTCCTATGATGTAATAAGCATTACCTAAGACTGTACGTAATAGGGAGGTCCCCAGTTGAACTGGCGATTTTATAAAAAATGGAGAAGACAGTAAGTCAAACCGCAAAGTCTTGGTCGGCAAAGAAGCGGTTGTTTCAATGTGTTATGGAAGGCTACTGAGCTCAAGCAATTTTTTGCTGCTTCTACAAAGCTCTGGAGATGACTGGATCCATAAATGAAGATGCTGTGAAGACGGTAACTTTTTTTAAAATTCGACGGAGAACCGATGTTTTTTTTTTTTGCCGAGGAAGAAATAAACGCAACTGCTGTGAGGTACTGTCGAAGCAGTCCAGGCTGAAAGCTATTTTAGATGCTTCTCCAATGCATTGGGCACCTGTGTATGCAATCTGAAGGTTCTAGCTATAAAGTAACTATTTTTAAAAATTCGGAGAAGTCAATCGGTCTTAACCCGCTTTAAAGCGGGATCCGGAACGAAAGGGTTAAGACCCAAGGACCTCACCACAAATCTTAGTGGCTGTGGTTGAGGCTGAAAATTAAACTGGGATGAGGCATAGATATTTGGTAGTTAATAGTTAAGCGCTACCTCCAAAAGAACTACCATTTTAAGGGTCATGGAGGCCTTAGGCTTTTACATCCCGAGTGCAGCAAGGGCACTACTTAAGGCCTGAGGGACCCTAAAAAACAGTAGTTCATGATGGCTGCACAGCGCCTAACTAATTTAGAATGTAGCGACTGCTCTTTAACAATGCAATAGAATAGGAGGAACTCTAAGCACAATCAGAGGGACACTAATTGACCCTGACCACAAAACGGGGAGACTAAGTTTATAGTGTCACTCTCTGGAGGACTTAAGCAATGTGAAGTCCCTCTGAGATTCTACAAAAACTACATCATTTATGCTTTAATAGGAATTGGTATTGAAGGAACAGAACTAGAGAAATGTTGATTTTGATGGGTCTGGCTACGCGAGACTAGGGCGGAGGGGGTGTCCCTTCCCTACTAGTATAAATCCCCACCCACTTTGAATTTGTTACCTACCGAAAACAGTATCAAAGGTAGTAATGAAGCACATTCAATAACTTACCTTATTAATGGTAACTACTTCTGTAGTATCAAACATCTGCCATTCGGATACCAGTAACTCTTGGACAAGCTCTCAGCTACGATAAAAAAATTAGTGTTATTATTTGTAATTTTAGCCAACAAATATGGAATTACTACTTACCTCAGTTTCATGGGTATTGATAACTTCTGTAGAATCAAATTGAAGTTACTTTGACTATGTGAATTACCTCACATTCTTGATAACTCTCAGCTACAAAACAAAAGACAATCAATGTTAGCACACCAATACAAAAATACTTTCTTACCTCATTTTCTTGAGCAGTAGCTAGTAACTTCCGTAGTATGAAATTTAAGCCATTCTGACTATTTGAATTTACCAGTCACTTTTGACAACAAGCTACAGAAAAGACAGGCCAGAGAGTTATTTTTGCATAGCTAACAAATATGGAATTGCGTACTTACCTCGGCTTCACTGGAGTTGCAGTAGCTTTGTTAGCCTTAATATTACGGTATTCTGACTACCAATGGCTCTTGCAACAAACAAGCGGCATTCCGTATCCCCCCCCCCCCTAAAATGGCGAAGTTTTGAAATTACGTCTGGAAAAGGGTCTTCAATGCCATAGTAACGGTCTCTCAGCAACTTTTTGTGTCTTGAAAAACAAGGGTTTTCGCCGGAATTTTCTCATACTTCCGATCCCCGATTTTCAATTATGTTACCCCTGAGAGTGTCTCACTCGCTCCGCTCCCAATAAAGAACTGTTTCCAAATAAACCATTTACAAGAACTTCGGCTTGGTACCTGCTCCTGCAAGTAAGCCAGCATACTAACTCAAAATGCTTAGAAAAAGCTATGCAACTTCTGCTGATCTCCAAAGCAACTGTTGCTAGGTAAGTCCATGAGTTAATTGGTCAAATGCAAGACCTTAGTTATAGTTATCCTATTTTAGGAATCCTTCACTGAAAGTTCCACAACTATTGTGGTGCTTGCTATTATCAAATTCTACAAAACTGCAAATAGCAATGGCCCGCTTGAGTGGATATGGTTAACTATGTGCATTGGCCACACGACCAGAACCACATCCAGAACCTCATCTTCCCCCAGAGAGCAGTACAACATATGTTGCCACCACACCGTTACACAGCCTAGCGGTAGGTAAAGGGTCTGGCTCGAGACTAAGGAGTCTGTCTCCGTGAGATTAACCCAAACATTGAGAAAGCGGTCGCCAGACCCCTCCCGTATTGAGCGGAGGATAGAGGGTGTGGCCACGAGTGACATAACGTTGGCTATAAGGGGCGCTACAGGAGTAGGGTTTTCTCATTCTGGCCACTCTGGAAGTTGGGGGAGCAGGAAAAGTAGGAGAGCAGAAAAAGTAGGAGAGCAGGATTATTAAAAAGAGGAAGAAAAAAGCGATTTACCGAATATTGGCAATGGCAACAAAAGTTATTTCTGTTCTAAAATCGAACCCTACTGGAGGAGAAGAACACCATAGAAGTTGTGGTGAAGGGGTTTTTAAGATGTTAGTGATTGGGGAAACTGGATCTGGTAAAACTTCTTTTATTAAGCTTCTTCTCAATTATGCCAAAAATCATGATGGAAAACCCTTTGACCTCAGTGAGGTGTCCAAGATGTTGCAAGTGCAAGGACACATTGAAACTCAAAGTGGAAAGCAATGGGAAAGTGACACAACAAAATGTACCAAGTATATAGCAAATTTTCAGAATTTTCGACTAGGAGTCATTGATACTCCTGGATTTGGTGATACTAGACCTGAATACAAGGAAACCAATACTGCAAGAATTATTGCAGCTGTTAAGGGGGAAAAATATATTAATTGTGTTTGCCTTGTTGCAAATGGCACCCAGAGCAGACTAACTTCTGTAGCAGAAGAAGTTATTAAAGAAGTAACATCAATATTGCCAAGGTCTATAATGAGTCAAGTCATTGTCATATGTACAAAAACTCATAATAGACGCAATTTAGATTTTTCCCCTGCTATGCTAAAGGAGTTTGGTATAACTATTCCCAAACAGTGCTTATTTTACTTGGATAACCCTTACTCAAAATGGGAGAAAGCCCAAGATCTTACCAGTTGTTCTGAAAACAGCAATAGTGAAGAAGATGACTCCGATGAAGAAGAACTGGATAAGGAGTTAACCAGTTCCTTTAAAAAATGTCACAAAAAATTGGACAAAATTTTCAAAACTATACAGAAATTCTCACCAACTCAAACATTCATCTTTGGTCAGCTATATGAAATAGTAAGTGAAATTGAACGTGTTATTGCTGAAATTGAAACAGAATACCGCAACAACAGGGAAGTGGAAAGTAAATTAAAAGAGCTGAAGGAATATGTCAAAGAAAATGAGGCTATTGTAAAAACAAAGTTGCATTACTATTCTAAAATTGTTGTTAAGACATCAAAAAAGAAAAATTTAATTTGCCATACAGATGGTTGCTATAGAAATTGTCATTTGAATTGTGATTGCTGGTTTGCATTTATAACCCTTCGAGCTTGCAAGATTGTTGAGGAGGGAGAGTGCCAAAATTGCTTTCATCCATTAAAAGATCATAAATTAACTGAGTACTACTTTGACCAGGAGGAAGCTGAGCTACCAATTAAAGATCTTCCAGATTATAAAAACATTGAAGAATCAGTAAAGAGTAAGGAAGGCTTACTTGTCATTGAAGAATCACATTGGAAAAATTCTGAAAAAATTATTGATGACCTAACTGATAGACTCAAAAAAGCATTGTTTAAATTTCAGGGGATAGGAACAAATTGTCACTTCGTTAAGTCAACTGAAAAAAATGTTTATGAAATGCGAGAGAGAATTAGTAATATAACGGCTTACAAGCACAAAGTTGCTATCACTGAAATCCTAGATAATACTATGTCTATAATCAGAGATCCCATTACTGTGGTGGACCATGATATCAAGTATCGTTGGGCATGCGGATATCTTGAAATTAATCCGGAAAATCCTGATCCTACCATGGTATCAAAGCAGTTTAGACTAAATGCCAAAAATTGCCATCCAGATTCTGGGCGCCAGGATGAAGATTCTCGTAAAATGTTTATTTTACTGAACCATGCAAAAGAGTTTTTAGCAACAAAAGGATTAAAAATACCTGTTCCAGATTTTATGTCCAAAGCAAAATAAGACAATGATGTCACTCCGTATATTTTTTAAACATTTTATATGTATGTATTATTTAATTGTTTTATCCTTGTACACTAGTTTGTGTACTTGCTACAGTGCACCACAGCATAAAGCTGGTTTTTTAGTACATGAAATGAATTCCTTATAACTTTTGCCAAAAACCCACAATGCCTATCAAATTAAAAACCCATAACAAGTTACTTTGGAAGAACATATACCCAAGGTTTCATCACCATGGCAACTGAGGAGACCCGCCTACCTTAGTTATCCATTATAATCATGTTTAGCATTCAACTGATACATAGTAACAGCTATCTTTATAAAATTTTGACTATCCATAGCCACTGTGGTACTCTATACTTCTATAGAGAGAATTTTGATACATAAGCTGTTACATATGTATATAATAAAGTTTCTTACTAATCCAACATGATCCAGCAAAAAGGATTCATCTCATATAACTTAAAACATTTTGTGACAAAAATGGTTGAAATGAAAGATAAGTAGATGTTCAATAAACCTATAGAAAAAAATTAACAATGTGTACACTACAATGTCAGTTATTTACACCAACACGTCGGTGGGATTAATACTCTTTACTTAAATTTTTCACAATTTTTTCCATCTCACTTCCCGGCTTATTTCCTCCAAGGTAGGCAAACATATAGTTCCTAGATCTTTGTATGTAATGTTTTATTGTTTCAGCTGAGATCAAATCGAGAGAATGAGGCACATTCTCACGAAGCGATACCAAGGTATAGTCACAGAGAGAACGTGTGATACGTTATGGTGGGCACTAATTAGAAAGCGCATTACATAATGAGATTTTGACCAATCGGTGTAGCTTTTCTGCATAGCAACAGTGCACATGACTATAAAGCTAAATAAATGGGCTCTATTTATAGGTAGAAGAAAAATTTTGATATTTTGTCTTTTGTTGCTATGGCTTATTTCAAGCGGTTCTCAAGTTATGATGAGTTGAATAAAACCAGCTTTATG
>WLWD01001684.1_pt1 | contig 49825 bp, 29 predicted proteins | sample 6712731 | NCBI WGS metagenome assembly WLWD01 (sample SAMN12718690, study PRJNA576275) | sponge metagenome | isolation source: marine sponge | host: Mycale hentscheli | place: New Zealand: South Island, Marlborough, Capsize Point | collected 2014-11-01
AGGGTCAGTCATTCAGCAACTCCAACAAATTAATGATGAGGAAAAGTTGAAGAACAGAATGGCCATTATAGCTCTAATTCGTTGCACCCATTTTCTAGCTCGTCGCCACATTCCCCACACAACAAATTTTGATGAACTTATTGATCTAATCGTAAGTTGTGGTGCAGAAGATTTAAAGGGGTTCCTTGAAAGAGCTAGATTAAATGCAACCTACACATCTGAAGTTGCTGTTGTTGAATTTGTTGAGGCAGTTGGCTTATGGGCTGTAGAATGTTTACTGAAACGGCTTCGCCAAGCTTCCCATTTCAGCATAATGGCAGATGAGTGCACTGATGTGACGACCACAGAAGAGCTTTCAATTTTCTTCCGCTGGGTGAACATGGACGGTCAACCTGTTGAGCACTTCTTGGATATAGTTCCATTGAAAGCTACTGATGCAAAGACTATTTATTCTGCCCTTGTTGAATTCATGAAAGATAAAAACATACAGATTAGCAAGCTGGTGGGTATGGGATTCGATGGAGCAGCTACTTTCTCTGGTAAACACAATGGTGTGCAGAGTCTCCTGAAGAAAATTTCACCTCATGCACTTTTCGTACACTGCCATTGCCATTTGCTACAGCTAGCATGCGTTCAAGCAGCTAATGCTACCAGTGGGATAAAACATGTGTACATCACATTCACCACCCTCTGGAAATTTTTCCACTATTCTCCTAAGCGAGCTGAGAGTCTCAAAGCAGTACAGCAGGTGCTTGACTTACCTGAGCTGAAAGTTGTGAAACCATCAGATACTCGCTGGCTGTCCCATGAACGCTGTGTGAAGGCAGTCAAAGCTAGCTACAGTGCAATTGTGACTGCTCTAAACAATATCTATGAGCAGACACATGCACCTGAAGCTCTAGGTATCAGTAAAGCCTTATGTAGGCCCTCAACTTTAGTGGCCATATACCTCCTTGATTATGTTCTGCCTCAAGTGGCGAAGTTGAGCAGAGCTCTCCAGACTGAGAGAATAGACTTGACAGCTATCACCCCTCTTGTTGATGCCACTCTCAATACACTTGATGATGCCATGTTACCTGCTGCTAACTGGGTATTAGAACTGATGGATGCAAAGAATGAGATCGAAGAAGTCACTGACATCACGTTAACCACGGAAAGCATTGCTACATTCCAAGGACAAGTGGCTGAACCGCTTATCAGGATGCTGAAGGCAAACATATCCAGCAGATTTATTTCACAAGATATTGTCTCCTCATTTGGCATCTTTGATCCGAAGAAAGTGCCAGCTTCTGACTCTTCTGACTTCCATACATATGGTGAGGACTTAATAGATGTACTATTAGCTCACTATGGTGCAGAGCTGCCTGCTAAGACTGCTGGTGGAGATGAATACACCAAAGAAGCTGTTATTTCCCGCGAAACCCGAGAAGAGTGGAAAACATTTCGAAGCTACTTATCGAAGAAGCCGAAAGGTAACCTGCACTTGCAGTTGAAAGAGCTCACCACAAGTGATATGCTTAGTGAAATTTTTCCAAACATTAGCACCCTGGCAAACCTATGTCTATCTATCCCTGTCAGCACTGCTTCAGTGGAAAGGAGCTTCTCCAAAATGAAACTAATTAAAACACGAATTCGAAATCGAATTGGGCAATCACAATTATCCTATTTGATGAAAATAGCCATGGAGACACCCGAGACGCTCTCATCTACACAATTAAATGACATTATTAAAGTATTGAACAAAAAACCTAGACAAATTGCTGTGTGAATATTGCTTATTATTAATTTGGTTTACATTTTTCTCTTAATAAATATCGGTTCTTTCAAAAGGGTGGGGGGCACTTAGAATCCAAGGGGGGGCATTTAGAACCCAAGGGGGGGCAAATGCCCCCTTTCGCCCCCCCCTAAATGAAACCCTGACTTCTCCTCTGCCCACCCCCGGAAAAACATGAAGGGAGTAGTCAAGGCAGAGGTTATCAGAACTCTTCGAAGATCCTCATCACCTGAAATCTACTCACAAGCCATTAGCCAGCTTCTGGCATGGTTCACCAATCGAAATTATCCTATGCGGCTCCTCAAAGAAGTACTATCTGAGGTTAAATACGAAGACCGTGAGCAGAGACTGAGACCAGCCCCTAAGCAGACTCTCCCACCTGGAACTACCGTGTTGTCTGTGAGACAGCATCCCACCATCACTGACGGCGCCATATACGACACCATGAGGGATGATGATCTACCTTTTGTCCCTCTGGTATCCAGGAGAAAAACCACCCTCAGCAGGAGACCTGCTGGTCCGTGCCAAGACGCCATCATTGGAGGCTGCTCATGGATATTCGCTCCGTGAACGGCCGCACAGAGACTAGTGGAACATGTATGGGTTGTGTATTTCTTTCTGTAATGCAATAGGTACCCTGGTCCTTAACCAGGGTTCCTTCTGGCGCCTTCCTCAGAGCTTCGTCAGGCGCCAGAAGGACCTGTTGCTCTTACTTTAAAGTGTATCATTAATTTTTAAGTTGCAAAAGCTTTTGTTCTGTATAATTGTGCTCATGCAATTGTTTACTCATTCCTGCTCGAGCAGGCTCTTGCTTGCTCGAGTCAGGTAATGCATACACAATCAACAACTCATTCCTGCTCGAGCAGGCTCTTGCTTGCTCGGGTCAGGTAATGCATACACAATCAACACTTCATTAGCTCTAGCTTAATATATACTTGTTTTCAGGTCACTTCTCTTCATTATTGTAACCACTTGAAGGCTAACAAAGCCGAAATATATGGTTTGAATTATAATATCTTCTGTTTTTAAGAGTTACACACTTGGCGTGCCCTTGTAGCCCAGCTACTTTATCTTAGAAATATCACTCATGTTTAACCAATAATTAGTTGTAAAGGCAAGTAAGAACAATGACGTTTCCAAGACTAAAATTGCGAGCACGTCGCGCGCACCAATTCATGCACGTCTAAATCTCGTTTTACTTTAAACGCATCTTGCTACTTCAGGTCCTATATGCAGTGGCGTGTCCACCATACCAGTTAGTACACTTTATAGTACAAATTGTTACTGATGAAATTTAATGCGTGGTACTCATTGGAAGGTTTCAAGCAAAGTAGTGAATGCTTACAAGATAGTGATGCAAGGTTCCAGTTAGTCCACTTTATAGTACAAATTGTTAAAATTTAATGCATGGTACTCATTGGAAGGTTTCAAGCAAAGTGAATGCTTACAAAATAGTGATGCAAAGTTTCAGCCAATTCTGAACATTAAGTAAGTTTTAGACAAAGCGTGTAAGAATATTTGAGTTAAAGATTAAAGAAACTCAGCTTAACCTAACATATTCTTTTGCTGCTACTGTACCTAAGTTATTGGTACCTTATACACCTTACCTAAAGCTTTAGTGTAGCGCCCTCAAAGAGCTCAGAACGCCCAGCTCAGTTCTAGTACACTACAATTGGAGACCCTATTACTAGGCTGTAGCTAACTATTATTACAGACTGTAATTATATATTTGTGTACAATACGCAATAAAATGTTCCAGCAGTTGCCCCAGGTGGAGCCAACTAATACAGATAACTGGCACCCCTACTACTCTCTTATCATATATATTGTGTGCATTCATTTTTAATTTTCTACCCAAAAATGAACGATAGAGTCTTTTTTTTCTTCCTGCCTTCACATTTGTCACTCATAAGAAATCTAACCATAGCCTCTGAAAATAATATACAGTTGTGTGAAATTGAATTAAACGATTTTTTATCCCAAATTGCTGTAAATGTAGCAACATCTTCATACGTACAAGAGCTATATCCCACTGTCCGAACTTTTCTAAATCCCCAATCGTATCCGTACAGGTCCGCAATATCCAATGTTACAACACCAGTTACGCAGTATTCATACGAAAAGCCCCTATACTCTATAAAAGGGTGTGAAATCACACTTTTTCCGAATACTTTAATTAATGGTACGTATCCTACTCTGACTGCGAAGGATTTCTTGGAACCGTCAGAAAAACACATATCATCATTGTTGGGATATGTACAATTATCACTTTCGGTGCAGCGTTGTTCCCTGGGCCTACATTCATAAGTAGGAGGACAATAATACTCTGCTTTGCTACATTCAAAGAGAATAGATTGCCCTGACTTTAGAGAACTTAACGTTATAATAAGCAAAAGTACCATTATTTTGTTGTTTTAACAGCGTTAATAAATTATAACTATTATTATAAGCGCAATTTTATAAGTGCTAAAAGTGACATTCTCTAACATAGTTAGCTTTACGCGTCTAAAATGTACGGTAGCCCTAAAGTTCCTTCCCATTATTTGAGACGAAGTTTTATTCATTGAGAAGAAACAACAAAATTTGAAGTGCCATGCTGCTATTCAATAAATGCATGCTCTCAATCTTGTAACAGATCACTTAGAAGCAGGTAATATCACTCATATTTAACCAATAATTAGTTGTAAAGGCTATGTGAGAACAATGACGTTTCCAAGACTAAAATTGCGAGCACGTCGCGCGCACCAATTCATACTAGTCTAAATCTCGTTTTATTTTAAACGCATCTTGCTACTTCAGGTCCTATATGCAGTGGCGTGTCCACCATACCAGTTCGTACACTTTATGGTACATATTGATGCATGGTACTCATTGGAAGGTTTCAAGCAAAGTGAATGCTTACAAGATAGTGATGCAAGGTTCCAGTTAGTACACTTTATGGTACATATTGTTAATGATGAAATTTAATGCATGGTACTCATTGGAAGGTTTCAAGCAAAGTGAATGCTTACAAAATAGTGATGCAAGGTTTCAACCAATTCTGAACATTAAGTAGGTTTTAGACAAAGCATCTAAGAATATTTGACCATGCAAAAAATATGTTATACTTATGTGAAACCACGTATGTATAACAAAGTTATACTAGTAATATACATACCCTATGTAATCTTGATGTTTACTTGTGGAGTGTAACAGAAGTATACTCTACTTTAGACAGCCAAATGTTTTAACCTGGTGTGTATACTAAATGATGCTCAAGTTCAATGTTTTATCCTGGTGTGCATGTATACTAAATGATGCTCAAGTTCAATGTTTTAACCTGGTGTGTATACTAAATGATGCTCAAGTCCAATATTTTCCCCTGATGTGTATAGCAACTAAATGATGCTGTTCATTATCACTTTGTTTTAATTAATTCATTAAGTACTGAGAGTGTTCCTGTTAGCTCTCTGCTAACTTTAAATAGCTTAATTATAATAATGTAAGATATTCCAATGCAAATACTAGTATCTTTTGAGATTACCATACACAAGAAGAGACTTAAAAAGCTTTATAACAATAATAGTAATAATAATAATAATAATAATAATAATAATATAATAATGTCAATTAAAAGGCAATGGGTGAGTTGGCACAACTAAAAACGTCTAGTAGTACATGGTTCAGAGACACGCATCTGTCTAGTGCCATAAGAAGGGCAAGAATTGATGGGCCTGTATCTCCCTAGCACTCAACTTCATTAAAATTGACATACCTAGTAATTACTGTAACAATAATAAATAATTTGGTTGATCACATAAAAAAAGGACCTCCACACTGATAGCTAGCTATAGCTATTCCTTTTTTTTTTTTACTTTTTTGAAATTTTTCCAATGAGTTAGCCAGAGGATAAACTTGTGACCCAGCTATGAAGTTTAACTGAACAGATTACTTCTCATCTATTTGAAGGTTTATTTTCAACTACACAGTAACTTCGTACCCCGAAAACCCTTTACCATTAGAGTAATAGAGTAAAAACCCTTTACCATAAGAGTATTAGTAAAGACTGGAAATGGTCGTCCAAATCATTGTCAAAGGTTGCATGCTGTAATGATTAGTTGGGGAAAGACCTTTTACCAATCCTGATATGCTACCCGCGGGGAAACGATCAGGGATGGTAAAGGGTTAGGCTCCGCCAGATTGTTATACCAATGTGTTATGGACTGGACTAGAGTGGAACTTGCGCTATGGTGTACACAGGCTTCAAGTCTAGGTGAGTAGTTTCGTGGCCTGAAAGCTGAATTCTCTTTTGCCAGATATACTGTAAATCTCTGAATTTGCTGTCTGTAGTCACTATAGGTGTCATTTTAATTTTAGCTACACAGCAAACATCATAAAACTAATTTTTTAGTTCTTGTGTGAGAAGATGTAGATGCATGTTGGAGTTGGAATGTTAACAGCCTAAATTTCATAGGCTCCAACTGTCCCAGAATCTGCGGGACAGACTTGAATTTTTACCTTAGTCCTAGGTCCTCATTTATAAAGTATGACATTGCTCACCTTCACTACTAAGAGCAAGTAAACAACGGCATGATTATTTTTTTCATCTGGTATAAGGAGGTCACATTCAATCTACGGTTTCATTTTGTCCTGGTCACATTCCATCTACGGTTTCATTTTGTCCTGCAAAAAAATTACAGATCAACATCCAAGTTGAAGCAGGCCACCAATATTTCATTGATTTTCAATTCTAAGCAATACAATGGCTACAGCAACGGCATTATCACTGCTGCAGTAATCTTCTCAATTACAGAAAATTCACTATACCAGTTTTAGCTACAACCAGATTGCTACAAGAAAGTACTTGCACAGCTAGAAATTTCTTTTAATTTCTTTAATACAGAATCACAGCGATGTGACATGAAAACATCAAATATTGCAAGCGCAGGGTGATCATCAGCCAAACCAAGTTTCTGGCGGGTTGTACTCACATATGGAACCAGAACATTATCAACGTATTCAAGCATTGTAACTTCAGTGCTCCAATGACTCTCACTATGAGTAATGGCCCAATCCTCAAGAAAAGTAACTTTGGCATGGCATCCTGGAGTCTCGCCCTAATAAATGACTTGGGGTGGCAACATATCACCAGTTGCAGCTACAGTTATTAGAACAGTGATCTCCCTTTTGTCATCTTTGCCAACAACAGGAATTTGCTTGGTTCCTTCCTTCTCCAGAGTCCATTCACTAACAGGAACAAGTTTTGAGCCAGTTTGATCCCAGTTTAAGACTAAGGCTAAAGGAATTGAATTAGACTGTACTTCATTCGTAATTCTTTCCAAAAAGGTTAGCTTGATATCTGCAAAGTCTGCTGGTAGCTTTCTGGCTGCCTTAGTAGCTTTACGCTTCACATACCCATGGCGGAATAGAAATGATTCAGCCCACTTGCGTCCAAGATCAATAGGGCCACCGTGCTCTTTTTAAAGTGAAGGATTCCCATGAGACACTATTCCCTTGGCAGCTGCAATGACAATGGAACAGTTCACAATGCCTCCAGCTCTGCGCAAGCACTGAACATAATTATTTCACTACTTCTGCATCATAGTCTCCCAACATGAGTGGTCGACCTCTAGATGCATGTGGAAGGCTTTTGATCGAGTCTGGGTCTTTTCCTAGCTTCAACTTCTCGAGGTAAGCTTTCTTCATGTTCCTAACACTGCTTTCTGACACTTTATGGCCCAGCTCATCAGAAAATTTCTCCACAGCTGCTTTATTCCCATTTTCACACGTGTACTTGGCTATTTTCACCCTAGTTACATCATCATAAGTCTTGTTGGGCCCTCTCTTCTTCCTTTCTTTAGCTACTTGTAAAATCTCACTCACTTGTTTATTGGCAGCTTTGGTAGCCTCATCATCACCTTCTGGGAGCAACTGAGACACAGAACTACTACTTGGAACTAGCCAGCGCTTGAGAGACATCATTAAGAGCTGATGCATATGCACTAGACTAAATTCTAAATTTCCTACATGCATTCACTGAAGGATAGGTGTAGTGGAGTTATACTCAAAAGTTCTTACACTACCTCTACAGTTTTCTGCAAGGGATAGATGGCATTTACTGCAGTTTGTAAAACTCCATCTTTTCTGTACATTTCTTTATATGTTTCTTCAGCAGATATGTCATGTTTCTGCAGCAGGAATGTCATGTTTCTGCACATTACCCATTATGAAGTTCTTTAACTGACAATTAACTAACCATGTATACAACTCATCCAAACACATAGTGGATCAAATTAAATACAGTATTAAACAATTTGCTACGTTAAATTAATGATAATTTTTTACAATTCAACAGTTGGACACACAAGCATTTGAGGATGACAGCAATACCAAGATAGACGCACAAAGAGATGTGTATAAGAATTTCCATTGATTTTATTAGTGTGTGCACAAAAAATTTATTAACGCTTGCAGCTCTTAAAATGTCAGATGGAATTTCATCAATATCATGAGGTTGACCAAAGAAATCTGATTTCCACATTGCCATTATTATAGAAGAAGCCTTTGACCGACTAGAGCAACTACCGATCTGCTTGTGCTGGTACTGAATGGTTTTGTACTTCAGGGACTCTCTGCTCACCTCTATCTCAGAGTCAGTAATCGTGTACAGCTTACAGAGCAAGTCTTTAACCTCTTGCAATTCTTCATCATTGAAAATGTGTCGTGAATGATGTGAAGGAAGAGAAACATCTTGAGGCAATGTCCATTCGGAAGAATTTTTGGAACAACATGGTTTCAGTGTATCAGATAGTGATCCTGCAATATTTGAACATGTCAGGTTTGCAAAATGATGACACAATTCTTCACTAAATTCTGATGGAAACTCAATATTGCTAAGAAAGCCATCTGTGACGAAGCGATTCATCATCTGTACTTCAATATACTGCGATTATTTTTGGGGATGCTACCTAAAATACCGTTATAACGTTCAAATGCAAAAAGCCAAAATCCATGTAGTGGACCATAATCTTCAATACATGATCGTATGTGACACTGCATATGCATGTTTGGTGTAATCCTATTTTGACCATACTGGCGTTCAGTTCTTCTGGAAAATGCATAATCAGACCATCAGCAAGGTGAATGTCATTGGTAGATAGTTTGCGTTTAGTAAGAATTCGGCATGCTAGAACAAAATGACGCCAACATTCCAAATCATTTCCATGCAAACGTCCTTGAAGAGATAAAAGAGAAAAGTAATTAACCCAGTTTTTCCACTGGTCAGCAGTGAAAGAAGAAAATCCAGAATTTATTTTACATGGAATTCTACCTATACCAGCTGGAGCTATAGTGGAATCAACTGACTGCTGAATTACATCAAAATCACTGTTAGATATAATCGCATTTTCTATCCAAATACGTTTTAGGTAATACTTATCGGTGCCCAAAAATAAACAATGCATGGGATCTACCACAAGCATGCGAGGAGCATCAAAGTATGGAAGCCTCAAAAGTTCAGAATATCTGCAGCCAGCATTTGATTCCTTAGTTGCTTGCTCAGATTTTGTGGTAAAATTTTTAAGGGAACAGGCAACCTGTCTATGAGATCTTCCACATCTAGGTGGCCATTCATCTCGATTAAATCCAGAGTAATCCATCAATCCAACATGCCCCGGAAATGCTTTGAAGCAACGACTGCACCCATAACGAGCAGAGAAACCAAGAAACCCACATAATTTTCTGCCAGCTGGTAAATCACAAGTGAAACATAGTAATCCACATCGAACAATTTTCTTACAAGAAGAATGAATAGGGATATTCAGACCCTTCCAAAACTCTATCAGCTCATCAGTTAAAGGTGAGATATATGAATTTATGTCATGCTTAGGTTCTTGTGGCCCTGGAATAAGGCCAACCAAGATCACATTCTCTTGTTTGTACCTCTTCGAGCGGGGAAGGTTCGGTATATGGCCCCCACTGAGTACTGCACATGTTTGTATGGTTGAAAAAAATCAAAATTTAGTGTTAACGCTAAATTGTATGATTCTGCTAGAAAAGGTGTACCATCGACATTTTGAAAGTCATTCCAGATCTTGCCATCATAGACATCCTCATATACATTACTACTAATATTCCTAGTGCGCCATTCTTCACATTCCAAATGAAAATTTGGACGATTAAAAAGTGTTTGAATAGATTCCACAATGCTTAGGTAGCAGTACATCATGTTAGGATAAAGAATTTGTTTACCACCTGCAATTTCAACTGTTTTAAGAAGTGGAAAATTACATGAAGTTCGCATCTTGTGCTGAGGATGTAATGGGTACTTGCGAAATGTACAACTTTTGCTATTCATTGATGTTCCAACATGAAATACACAATCTTTTATATCATAAAGTGTGTGGCATTGGCAACAAGCTACATACCGCTTAATGCGGGGTTTATGAATAATTTCTTTGGCTTTGTAAAGAGATGAAGGGAAAAAAATTGCTATTCGTGCACATAAGGAAGAAAAACGGCCACATACAGAAAAAAATACATAAAGAAACTTGATTAAACAAGATATAAAAGAATCTGATACTCGGTATACAGCTTGAATTCGAAGAAGAAAGAGAGTTAACCATTTTGAAAGAATGGACGATTGTTGTTCTAAATCACCTTTAGCTGTAATCATATCTTCAGGCTCCGAGTGACTGTCATCAGATAAGTCATGAAACACTTCCTCAGATTCATCCCACTGTTCTTCTTCAGGTTCACTGAGCATATCAGTGTCCGAATCTATAAATAAAAAACATTCAATAAGCTAAAGAGGGATGTGATATCAACTGATGGGATCTGAGTGTAATTTACTATAAATATCAGAAATTTGTTTTAAAGAATACGCAACAGGTGAGAAATTAACTCACTCCATCACCAATAAGTCGTGTTTTACTATTTATATATAATAAATTAAACAATCAAATGAGTTATAAACAAGACCACTTCCAATGACCCCTGGCCTTTGGCTACTATATAATTGCATACATAGTTTAGATGTTACAGGGCAAAAGAAAATGTACCAAACTTCGTGTCCTCAAAATCAGTCTTTACTAAAGTATTCAAAATCCTTTGAAATCCTTTTTGTGGAAAAAATTTACTGGCCATATTGTTTCTCAACTTCAAAGCAGGCAACAAATTAAAATGCAAATGTTATTCCCAGGCTATAATTTGAACAGATGCATATTTTTTATGCTGTAAACTACTAAACCTCAATTTGGGAAGGATATGATGCATGGTAATTCAGAATGAACTGTTACCAATTAGACAATAAAAAAATTTATAGTTATATATTATACGTACACTCCATCTATTGAAGTCATATCCAAGACAAAAGGCTAAATGCAAAGCAGTACATGTATTAAAAAATTACAAAAAAATTACAAAAAAGCTCAATCTAGCAGTCGTATATTTCATACTTGTCTTTGAACTTTAATTCAGAACTATTTTTAAGCTTAAGCCACTCAGTTGTTTGATAATGGTATTGCTTATGCATTACAGTGAATCACTAACTGGTAAACTTCACTCAACCATTTTAGGAAGCTAATCTGGCAATTGGCAAGTCATGGCTGTTATCTACAGCATAATTTGGCAAAGAACTGATTCTATGGATTAACTGTTTCTACTCTCAAACCCAATGTAGATTAAAACTACTATTATTAACTAAAATTAAGAAATTGGGCTTCCATATCGTTAAGAGGATAGGAAGGTCTTATTATATTATTATAAATACAAAGATTTAGAAATGTTTTGAAATTTCAGTGTGAGCTTCTTATATATGAGTAATTCAGAAATATTTCGAATATTTACATTATGCTGATTAAGTTAGTACTTTTAACTTGTAATTTGAATAAATTGGGCAAAATATAACATCTGCCATTTCATTTTCCATTATGTTTGCAACAAAGTAGATGTCATTGACTCCACTAGTATTTTTATCTATATGGCAGCCACTGTTCATTAAAAAAAATATATCAAAAGACATAAAGGCTGTGAGGAAAACAGGAAAAAAATAAAATTATTTCAATGCTGTTTTTCTTGATAATTTCTGCATACAATTACCACCGTAATTTATTTATTAACAATTACTGCTTTATATATTCTCCAAAAAACAAGTAAATTATGCATAATCACATTTTTTGATACTGGTAAGCTCAAAAATACTCTTTCATACAATAGTATTATTGTACAAAGAATTTTGGATAATAAGAATTATATTACTAGCTACTACTATTTAGTTCTATGTTCAACTTTTGACTATTTCTGAATTAATTTTTAGCGATTATATCGTAGTATAACATTATATTTAGTACAACATATTTAGTCATACGTTCTAGCCTGACTACTGCATGATAAGCATATGCACTACTCTTTTGTAAGATACAAGAATCGAAGATACCTTGACTGTCCAATTGAGGAACATCAAATGTTTCTGGGGGGCATACATCATTGACAAAATCTGGCTCCAAACTCTGAAGTTGGGAATTTGGAGGAGATTCATCATCTGAGGAGGAGCTTACTACTTTTGTCTCCTTTTGAAGACACTTGGCTGTATTCTATTCAGTACATCAGTGATAATAGCATTGCCACTATTTACATACAGTCTTACCTCATCATAAAATAATCTCTTGTGGGTTTTATAAGTTTTCAATGACAATAGCTCATTACAGTGAGGACAAGTTCTTCTATCTGTTTTCTTGTGAGAAAATCTCTTCACAGCATTCTTCACTCTACTAGGGCTACTAGACTGAGTCAACTCGAAACAATCCTCGCTACTTTCATCACCACTATTAGTCCTGCACCTCTTTCTTACAATAGGACACCGACTAGAACTTGATGAACTAAAAGTATTGGTTTGCTTCGACATGGTGCTATTACCGGCAGACACAAGAAGGGGCGTGGGTAGAGACAAGTCTGGCTCCACCCAATATTAACCTTTGAACCCTACCTTAGTTTGGCGGGACTTCACTTTGGTTGAGAAAAGTATGCCTTCTTCTCGCCAATCTCGAGAAGCCTTCCTAGAATCTAGCGATGAATACGAGAGTGATAAAATATATCCTGAGAGTGAAGGGGAGACTTTAGTTGAAAGTTCCTCTGAGCCTGATGAAAGTCTGACATCGGCCGCTAGAGAAGATCCACCCACACGGAGAAAGGAACGATCTTTACCTACTTCAGATGATCATTCAATAAAGAAACGTCCTCGCATAAGTCATTCCCCAGCTATGAATAGAGAAAGTTCAAGAAAGACAAGTACTCCTGGCAATACACCATCTGCAATTTCTAGCTCCCGATCCAATGTCATCAAGAAGTTAAATTCTGGGTCACGTTTGGGGTTCAGTGACTCAGGTACTTCAGCAAGTCTTGATATAGTAGATGGAAATGTTCAGCAAGGGCAGAACCATGAAGCAGTACTTGAAGCTTTGGGAGAAATTACTAACACTTTAGGAGAAGTTTTATACCGACTTAACAAACAAGATTCAAGAATGGATTCTCTGGAGCAAAAAGTTGCAAAAGAAGTGGAGAAGCTAGTTGAACAAAGGCTAGAACAAAGCAAGTTACCTGCTACACCTAGCAGTTCCGGCTGCAGTGACACACCCAAAAAAGCTATCAAGTCTGTTGTGAGGGTAAGTGACTGTTTGAGTTAATATACTTTTTTTTGAAAAACTCTATGCTATAGTTGGAGACTAGAAGAATGTATAATGCTCTTCTGGCAGAAAGCAATACTTTTACTGGATTTGTTAAAAACAATGGGTAAGTTATCATTAGGGCAAAATTAGTGTTGCAAGGTTCACAAAATTATCCTCCCATAATACTATCAGGTGTAAGCCAGTCCATGGCCTGGCTAATATTTTGGATCCCCATTTACACATCATTGAGGGTGACATCATTATTTGAACAGTTTTACTTTCAATGACTCTAGTTTATTGCATGGCTTTGTTAAAATGAAACTGCTTCCCCCACCTCTGACTATACACTATAGAGCTTACTGTAGTCCAAGGTGACAATACTGTTGTTTATATTCATTGTAGTGAAACCTTCAAGGACCAAAAAAACAAGGCTGCTGTTGATATCTTAGTAAAGGAAGTAAGAGCTGCAAATCCGTCTTTTCAAGCAGCAGATATAAGAGGTAATCATCAATACCTACACCTGTATAAACTAGAGTAGTGGCCATGCATGAGGGCTGATTATGAATTGATGCTAAAACTAACATCTAACACATTCATGCTAATAGTGGTTCTTCTATTTTTGGACAATTCCACTTAAATGCCACTTTACAGAAAAGTAAATGTTTAAAGTAAATTATTTAAGCCATACTACTTTTCTGTGTTATCTCAATAATCATTTAATATAAGTACGGTAATTTTGATGAATATTTTATAATCTCTGAATTGACACCATAAGAACTCATTTTATATTGTTATTATCACAGCTGCTGCTTATTGTATAAGGAGTTGAAATTGAGTGCAACTAACCAAACTGTGTTTTTGTTTCAGGAAAAACATCAATTGGTCACATTTTAGGCTACGATAGTTGTTGGTCTGAATATTATAGGTTTTTATTATATTATATAAGTTACCAGGGTTTCTTTCAGGGGGGCGGGGGGAGAAGCATTCGCCCCCCCCCCCCCTTGGCAGCAACTTGCCCCCCTTTGTTCTCAAAAAACCCACCCCCTTTTTCCAATGTCATGTTTGTACGCCCCCCCCCCCCCCAAATTAAAAATGTCTAATTTCGCCCTCCTCCCTTTGGTTAAAAGCAGAGAGAAACCCTGGTTGCAGTAGAGAAGAAGAAATTTTATAAATACTCTGTAGTAATATGATTGTTGTTATGATTACAGCTGCGGCTTACACATATTATCGTTCTAAAAGTCAAGAGAACTCCCTTAAAAGCCGTGGATTGCTGGAAGATAGAAACAAATCTCGACGACGAAGGGAAAGAATTATTCGAGTAAGTATAACATTTGAAAACATCAATTGGGCACCTGTCATTTAGAGGTGATAAAATAGTAACAGGTGTTTAAATAGATTCCTATGATTATATGAATTGAGTGTTGGTGGAGCATGGGAGGGAGGGGCGGATGACAGATCAAATAAATTTAGTACTGAACATGATCTAGCTTGCAAATTGTTGTTCAATGCTGTTCTAATTTTATTTCTGTTCATATATAGAAATTGCAAGATCGAAGTTCGGTTTTGGAAAAATCTTCACTGTCAGAACGTGACAAGGGAAAGTGGAGACCACTTATGTCGACTGAATGTATGTCAAGTGAAGAAAGTGATCCAGATGATACTGAGAGTCTCATAAAACATGAACTTACTTGGAGAGCTGACAAAGTTGCCAATTTTTTTTATGAATTGGATAAACTACTTGAGAAGCAAAGAAGTGGTCAGGGGAAACGCCAGCGTAAAACTCGTGTTTTTGGAAATGAAGTCAGCTCTTCTCGACCAATTCCATCGAAGAAATTTCCATCCTGGGCCTGTAAGACCAACACTGTTCATCAGTAAACTTAACAAACCATTCAAAATACAATCAAATCAATTTGGATCATACTTATGTCTTGTTCAAATTCATGATCATGCACATTTACTGTCATTCACTGTCATTGGTGAACTTTACTGCAATTAAATAAAACAAAACAAATTCAACTGGTAATTGACATTTTGTACTACAGGGTTTGTGTAGGATAGTTTGTCTGTCAGATAGTAATCCTCCATCTGTAATACTGCAGGATAGTTGGTGTATCCTCCAGTAATCCTGCATCCGAAATTCAGCCCTATCCTCCGCAGTATAGATTTCAGGAAAGTTGATCTTTTCTGCAATTAGGAAATTTGTATGACAGATCAAATTTACTACAGCTTTTTGCAACCAATCCTACTGTAGAAAATTTAGTTTTTTGTCCAGTGATGGCTACTGAACTTTGACCCTTGGTTTAACCCTCTCGTTCCTGAATTGTTTTGACGCGAGCGGAAAAATCTAATTTTCTACCGCGTAATAGAGCAGTGCCGTTTTATTTTTTTAACTCGATGCTGGCTGGGAAAACCCCATAGCAACCATATATCACTAAATAGACCAAGAGTTTGGGGTTCCCCTCATTTTTTGATTGAGAAAATTGAATAATATTTAAGCCATCTACTAATGCTTCAAAAAAAATTTTTTTTTCCCCAAAAAAATCCACTCTTCCCATCAATAAAAAAATAAAATAAAATAGAAATAATATTGTTTGATGTATTATATACCAATATTATATTAGTTCAACAATAAAATATGTTGTTTGTTGTGTGTGGTGCTGATTGTGATCATGTAGGAGACATCTATGAGTGTCCACAAGGAACGTATGCCATCGGACGTCGAACTCCACTACAAAACAATTTCAAATACACAAAAACACAAACAACAAAGATATTTGTATTACAAACAACAAATTATTCATGATCCTATATAATTGCAACTTTATGATGTATTGTATGCGGTTTCATACAGGATTTTTGTTTGGGGTGGGGCTCCGAGTGTACTTCGCCACACCCATTTTTTGGAACCTACACTACTTTGATGCACATCTTTGCATACGAGTATACTTCACACTGATGATCAGTGTTCGGTCCTATGCACTAAAGGCTCAGTTATGATAGGAACATAATGGGATACAATATCAGACTAAAAATAAATGCTTCCTAAATGTTCATTTCTATTCAACTCCCAAAATTCTAGGGGGGAACCCAGCGCTAGCCTCCCACTGTATGAACCCTGGTATGTATACTCCACACTGTACATGAGAGAAACATGTATTGAGAAAGTGTACTTTGAAAATGAAAAGCAGTACAAGCACACACGTGGAATTCAACTTACCCGGCATGGATGGTGTCACAGACTGAACGATCCCTCCCATAGGATCCGGAACCTCCATACAATACCAAAAAAACACAAGACAACAATGACATTTGTAACATAACAGCTGGCCTCGCTGAATTGAGCCCCCCCTCCCCCGTCATTACTTTTCACTGACATTCTTGTACCATAACCCCCCCCTCCCCCGTCATTACTTTTCACTGACATTCTTGTACCATAACCCCCCCTCCCCCGTCATTACTTTTCACTGACATTCTTGTACCATAACCCCCCCCTCCCCCGTCATTACTTTTCACTGACATTCTTGTACCATAACCCCAGCCCTAGCTGGACACCCAAATATCAGTAAGTTGAAAAAATGAAATTCAACTTACCCGGCATGGATGATGTCACAGACCGAAAAAGACCACCGAGTTCGTTCTCTCTCAGGTTGGATCCGGAAACGCCACATACTGTTTGTTCATGGTTGCTCTCTCTCTCTTTCCACAAATGCACGCACACACATACACACACACACACACAAGAAAAAAGAAGCTACAGGTGAATACAGATCATAAAAATAAATGTATATTTTATTATACATAAATTGACTGGTGTACACACACACACACACATGAAATTCAACTTACATGGGCATAGTAGTCACGATCCAAAAAGATCCAGAGTTCCCTCCCAGGTTGTATACGGAAGCGCCACATACTGTTTGTCCACGGATGCTCTCTCTCATTCCACAAATGCACACACACACATACACACACACACACACTAGAAAAAAGAAGATACAGGTGAATACAGATCATAAAAATAAATGTATAATATAAATTGACTGGTGTACACACACACACATACATGAAATTCAACTTACATGGGCATAGTAGCCCCGATTGGAAAAGACCCCACCCCCCCCCCCTCAAGTTCGTTCCCTCCCCGGTTAGATCTGGAAGCACCAGAATAACATTTCAACTCCACGCACACACATATACATCGAGTGTGAAGCTCCACTACAACACCACAAAAACACAGACAACGACAACGACAATAACAATACATATTACAACTTTTGGGATGTTCAGGGAGGGGGAGGGGGGGGGGGAGCAGCCACAAATATCAAAGTCTGTGGTCCTTTACACAAAAGATTATGGAATATCAATGGGTGTGTTGTCATCTTTCTTCCACTCTCCCCCTACCTCATCCACCCGACTCTTGTTCTTCAATTCCCGCCTTCTCCGACTGCGAGGACGTCCAGAACTCGGAGCAGGAGGAGCCACTTCCTCTTCTTCATCACTGGAACCTGCTGCCTATTCGTGTTTCATCATTGGAAGACTCAGGTCCGGTATCCTCTCCTTCATCACTGGAAGACTCTGCTCCTGTCCCCTCATCTGCGTAATCGGGGTCGGTGACTGCATTCACATCTGGTCCTAGTAGTATATGTGGTAAAAAAAAATTTAAATTTTTTGAAAATTTGAAATTGTTCAAAAAACCACAAGCCACTTTCAAATCTCAAAACTCAATAATATATATATATATATATTATAGCTAAACAGCTTACTCTATCTCAATATAGCTATAAATGAGTCCTTTCCACAACAGAAGCTTGCTATTTTTCAAGAGAAAGACAAGAGAAAGACAAGCTTACCTCGATCATCTTCTTGACTCCCATTTTCAGTATTAGAGTTGACGGGGTCTGGTCCACCAACCCTGATACAGGGCCTCCTATAGCCCTAGATGTCGTCTCCCTTCTCTCCGCTTGATCCTGAGTCGCTAGAGTCAACATCAAGCAAGTCTAAAACTTGCACCGCATTGTAACTTCTAGACGCCATCTTCCAAAAAATGACTTTGAAAAAATTTTTTTTTTGCATAGTTACCGAGGTCACACGACACGCTCACTTTTTTCCTATGATGTAATAAGCATTACCTAAGACTGTACGTAATAGGGAGGTCCCCAGTTGAACTGGCGATTTTATAAAAAATGGAGAAGACAGTAAGTCAAACCGCAAAGTCTTGGTCGGCAAAGAAGCGGTTGTTTCAATGTGTTATGGAAGGCTACTGAGCTCAAGCAATTTTTTGCTGCTTCTACAAAGCTCTGGAGATGACTGGATCCATAAATGAAGCTGCTGTGAAGAAGGTAACTTTTTTTAAAATTCGACGGAGAACCGATGTTTTTTTTTTTTGCCGAGGAAGAAATAAACGCAACTGCTGTGAGGTACTGTCGAAGCAGTCCTGGCTGAAAGCTATTTTAGATGCTTCTCCAATACATTGGGCACCTGTGTATGCAATCTGAAGGTTCTAGCTATAAAGTAACTATTTTTAAAAATTCGGAGAAGTCAATCGGTCTTCACCCGCTTTAAAGCGGGATCCGGAACGAAAGGGTTAAAATATTCGCGCTCATAAATTTTTGCGTTTTAATAAATTTCGCTAATTTCGCTAAAATTAATGGCTTGCTAAAATTTCAGGCTTTACAGTAGTTCCCAGTAATGTATGCCTACTCATGGAGTGCACCATTAATAGCATGTGATTATTATACACACACTACAATTTGATTACGAGAATAACAATTTTTGTGTACAAAACTACGAATTATATGTGTTGTAGCTTTGGGTAAAGGCATTTCGAGCATTGAATTATAAACGAAGTAGCAAATTTGAACATTATAATTCCATTATGTCAGATTATTTACACAATAGACCAAAGACTACAATTTTCACACTGCCTGGAAAAGAGATCAAAGGCATTGAAGTACACTAGTGAAGATGTAACTTTAATAATTGATGATGAAATAGGCATATTTTCAGTAATTGGAACTATATAGAAAAAAATCATAGTGTGATGTTCACTCAACCATCATGCTCATGTCCTGACTGGATCACTTGGAATTTACCATGCAAACATTTTTTTTTGCTATATTTGTTCACCATCTCAAAAGGGATTGGAATAGTCTACCTGCTAGCTGCCTGAGCAGTCCTTACCTCATTACAGAGCATGTTTTAGTTGCCAACTACTTTCAGCCATCTGTCAGGTCATCCTCCAGAATGAGCCCAGAGATTCAGAAGTGACTACACTTTCTATATTACCTGAAAATAAGGTAAGGAATAATGTTGAACAACAATTAAGGGTTGTGTCTATTGCTATAATTCCTTAAAGTCTTACGTCACCTAATTTGTGTCTCCCCTCAATAGGAGTGTGCAGAGTTATTTTAAGTATCAAACTTCACTCGTCTCATTTTTGTGTCATGTCAAATTTCATATACTATTGAAGGCTCTCATGCTCCACAGATTTTCATTCTCATGGTCATGTCTATCTCTCCTGCTTCTGAATTTCTGTCCTATTTTGACAAACTTTTGTCTTCTATATATATTATAGTACTTTCACCTTTTTTTTTACAACTAAACGCTTTTACTTGTCGATTCTACACGCTCTTTAGTTCAAATTAATAGCTCGCCTTTTGATATTCTATTCCCTTCCATTTTAAATCTACGCCGCCTTCTACCGCTATTGCAACCGATTTTTAGAAGTAACCAGCACTTCTACTGAATGTCAATGAACTTTATCTGCCATGACTAGGTTTTACCAGACCTGATAGAGGAAATTTAAATGCAGTAGGTCAGACGTTATGTAATGCCCCCACATTCAGGGCAGGATTTTATAAGTAAAGTCCCTAATTGGGTACTATTGCAATGTTATTTAGCTGCTGTGATTTTGTGGACAGCTCATTCAGAATTCCTAAGGCTTTAGTGTAGCGCCCTCAAAGAGCTCTGAACGCCCAGCTCAGCTCTAGTACACTACAATTGGAGACCCTATTACTAGGCTGTAGCTAACTATTATTACAGACTTTATTAATATATGTGTACAAGCTATTGGTACCTTATACACCTTACCTAAAACTTTAGTGTAGCGCCCTCAAAGAGCTCTAGTAGTTGGAGACCACAGAAAAACACATATCATCATTGTTGTACAATTATCACTTTCGGTGCAGCGTTGTTCCCTGGGCCTACATTCATAAGTAGGAGGACAATAATACTCTGCTATGCTACAGTGAAAGAGAATACATTGCCCTGACTTTAGAGAACTTAACGTAATCATAAGCAAAAGTACCATTATTTCGTTGTTTTAACAGCGTTAATAAATTATAACTATTATTATAAGCGCAATTTTATAAGTGCTAAAAGTGACATTCTCTAACATAGTTAACTTTACGCGTCTAAAATGTACGGTAGCCCTAAAGTTCCTTCCCATTATTTGAGACGAAGTTTTATTCATTGAGAAGAAACAACAAAATTTGTAGTGCCATGCTACTATTCAATAAATGCATGCTCTCAATCTTGTAACAGATCACTTAGAAGCAGGTAATATCACTCATGTTTAACCAATAAAGTTGTAAAGGCTATGTAAGAACAATGACGTTTCCAAGACTAAAATTGCGAGCACGTCACGAGCACCAATTCATACACGTCTAAATCTCGTTTTATTTTAAACGCATCTTGCTACTACTTCAGGTCCTATATGCAGAGGGTGTCCACCACGCAGACTACCCTGTAGACTACCCCTTAGACTAATACCAGTTAGTACACTTTATAGTACAAATTGTTAATGATGAAATTTAATGCATGGTACTCATTGGAAGGTTTCAAGCAAAGTGAATGCTTACAAGATAGTGATGCAAGGTTCCAGTTAGTACACTTTATAGTACAAATTGTTAATGATGAAATTTAATGCATGGTCCTAGTAGTATATGTGGTAAAAAAAAATTTAAAATTTTTTGAAAATTTGAAATTGTTCAAAAAACCACAAGCCACTTTCAAATCTCAAAACTCAATAATATATATATATATATATTATAGCTAAACAGCTTACTCTATCTCAATATAGCTATAAATGAGTCCTTTCCACAACAGAAGCTTGCTATTTTTCAAGAGAAAGACAAGAGAAAGACAAGCTTACCTCGATCATCTTCTTGACTCCCATTTTCAGTATTAGAGTTGACGGGGTCTGGTCCACCAACCCTGATACAGGGCCTCCTATAGCCCTAGATGTCGTCTCCCTTCTCTCCCCTTGATCCTGAGTCGCTAGAGTCAACATCAAGCAAGTCTAAAACTTGCATCGCATTGTAACTTCTAGACGCCATCTTCCAAAAAATGACTTTGAAAAATTTTTTTTTTGCATAGTTACCGGGGTCACACGACACGCTCACTTTTTTCCTATGATGTAATAAGCATTACCTAAGACTGTACGTAATAGGGAGGTTCCCAGTTGAACTGGCGATTTTATAAAAAATGGAGAAGACAGTAAGTCAAACTGCAAAGTCTTGGTCGGCAAAGAAGCGGTTGTTTCAATGTGTTATGGAAGGCTACTGAGCTCAAGCAATTTTTTGCTGCTTCTACAAAGCTCTGGAGATGACTGGATCCATAAATGAAGCTGCTGTGAAGAAGGTAACTTTTTTTAAAATTCGACGGAGAACCGATGTTTTTTTTTTTTGGCGAGGAAGAAATAAACGCAACTGCTGTGAGGTACTGTCGAAGCAGTCCTGGCTGAAAGCTATTTTAGATGCTTCTCCAATACATTGGGCACCTGTGTATGCAATCTGAAGGTTCTAGCTATAAAGTAACTATTTTTAAAAATTCGGAGAAGTCAATCGGTCTTCACCCGCTTTAAAGCGGGATCCGGAACGAAAGGGTTAAAATATTCGCGCTCATAAATTTTTGCGTTTTAATAAATTTCGCTAATTTCGCTAAAATTAATGGCTTGCTAAAATTTCAGGCTTTACAGTAGTTCCCAGTAATGTATGCCTACTCATGGAGTGCACCATTAATAGCATGTGATTATTATACACACACTACAATTTGATTACGAGAATAACAATTTTTGTGTACAAAACTACGAATTATATGTGTTGTAGCTTTGGGTAAAGGCATTTCGAGCATTGAATTATAAACGAAGTAGCAAATTTGAACATTATAATTCCATTATGTCAGATTATTTACACAATAGACCAAAGACTACAATTTTCACACTGCCTGGAAAAGAGATCAAAGGCATTGAAGTACACTAGTGAAGATGTAACTTTAATAATTGATGATGAAATAGGCATATTTTCAGTAATTGGAACTATATAGAAAAAAATCATAGTGTGATGTTCACTCAACCATCATGCTCATGTCCTGACTGGATCACTTGGAATTTACCATGCAAACATTTTTTTTTGCTATATTTGTTCACCATCTCAAAAGGGATTGGAATAGTCTACCTGCTAGCTGCCTGAGCAGTCCTTACCTCATTACAGAGCATGTTTTAGTTGCCAACTACTTTCAGCCATCTGTCAGGTCATCCTCCAGAATGAGCCCAGAGATTCAGAAGTGACTACACTTTCTATATTACCTGAAAATAAGGTAAGGAATAATGTTGAACAACAATTAAGGGTTGTGTCTATTGCTATAATTCCTTAAAGTCTTACGTCACCTAATTTGTGTCTCCCCTCAATAGGAGTGTGCAGAGTTATTTTAAGTATCAAACTTCACTCGTCTCATTTTTGTGTCATGTCAAATTTCATATACTATTGAAGGCTCTCATGCTCCACAGATTTTCATTCTCATGGTCATGTCTATCTCTCCTGGAATTTCTGTCCTATTTTGACAAACTTTTGTCTTCTATATATATTATAGTACTTTCACCTTTTTTTTTACAACTAAACGCTTTTACTTGTCGATTCTACACGCTCTTTAGTTCAAATTAATAGCTCGCCTTTTGATATTCTATTCCCTTCCATTTTAAATCTACGCCGCCTTCTACCGCTATTGCAACCGATTTTTAGAAGTAACCAGCACTTCTACTGAATGTCAATGAACTTTATCTGCCATGACTAGGTTTTACCAGACCTGATAGAGGAAATTTAAATGCAGTAGGTCAGACGTTATGTAATGCCCCCACATTCAGGGCAGGATTTTATAAGTAAAGTCCCTAATTGGGTACTATTGCAATGTTATTTAGCTGCTGTGATTTTGTGGACAGCTCATTCAGAATTCCTAAGGCTTTAGTGTAGCGCCCTCAAAGAGCTCTGAACGCCCAGCTCAGCTCTAGTACACTACAATTGGAGACCCTATTACTAGGCTGTAGCTAACTATTATTACAGACTTTATTAATATATGTGTACAAGCTATTGGTACCTTATACACCTTACCTAAAACTTTAGTGTAGCGCCCTCAAAGAGCTCTAGTAGTTGGAGACCACAGAAAAACACATATCATCATTGTTGTACAATTATCACTTTCGGTGCAGCGTTGTTCCCTGGGCCTACATTCATAAGTAGGAGGACAATAATACTCTGCTATGCTACAGTGAAAGAGAATACATTGCCCTGACTTTAGAGAACTTAACGTAATCATAAGCAAAAGTACCATTATTTCGTTGTTTTAACAGCGTTAATAAATTATAACTATTATTATAAGCGCAATTTTATAAGTGCTAAAAGTGACATTCTCTAACATAGTTAACTTTACGCGTCTAAAATGTACGGTAGCCCTAAAGTTCCTTCCCATTATTTGAGACGAAGTTTTATTCATTGAGAAGAAACAACAAAATTTGTAGTGCCATGCTACTATTCAATAAATGCATGCTCTCAATCTTGTAACAGATCACTTAGAAGCAGGTAATATCACTCATGTTTAACCAATAAAGTTGTAAAGGCTATGTAAGAACAATGACGTTTCCAAGACTAAAATTGCGAGCACGTCACGAGCACCAATTCATACACGTCTAAATCTCGTTTTATTTTAAACGCATCTTGCTACTACTTCAGGTCCTATATGCAGAGGGTGTCCACCACGCAGACTACCCTGTAGACTACCCCTTAGACTAATACCAGTTAGTACACTTTATAGTACAAATTGTTAATGATGAAATTTAATGCATGGTACTCATTGGAAGGTTTCAAGCAAAGTGAATGCTTACAAGATAGTGATGCAAGGTTCCAGTTAGTACACTTTATAGTACAAATTGTTAATGATGAAATTTAATGCATGGTACTCATTGGAAGGTTTCAAGCAAAGTGAATGCTTACAAGATAGTGATGCAAGGTTTCAGCCAATTCAGAACATTAAGTAGGCTTTAGACAAATCATCTAAGAATATTTGAGTTAAAGATTAAAGAAACTCAGCCTAACCTAACATATTCTTTTGCTGCTACTGTACCTAAGTTATTGGTACCTTATACACCTTACCTAAAGCTTTAGTGTAGCGCCCTCAAAGAGCTCTAGTAATTCGAGACCCTATTACTAGGCTGTAGCTAACTATTATTACAGACTGTATTTATATATTTGTGTACAATACGCAATAAAATGTTCCAGCAGTTGCCCCAGGTGGAGCCAACTAATACAGATAACTTGCACCCCTGCTACTCTCTTATCATATATATTGTGTGCATTCATTTTTTATTTTCTACCCAAAAATACATGATAGGGTCTTTTTTTTCTTCCGTGCCGTCGTCTCTAGCCATGGTTGCAGTCGTCTGCCTTCACATTTGTCACTCATAAGAAATCTAACCATAGCCTCTGAAAATGATATACAGTTGTCTGAAATTAAATCATACGATTTTTGATCCTCCCAAATTGCTGTTATTGTATCGACATCTTCATACGTACAAGAGCTATATCCCACTGTCCGAAATTTACTAACTCCCCGATCGTTTCGGTACCGGTAAAAGAATGGGTTCACAATATCCAATATTTCAACACCAGTTGGGAGGTATTCATACGTAAAGCCCCTATACTGTACAAAACGGTGTGAAATCAAATTTATTCCGAATACTTTAATAAATCGTGCGTATCCTACTCTGACTGCATAGGATTTCTTGGAACCGTCAGAAAAACACATATCATCATTGTTGGGATATGTACAATTATCACTTTCGGTGCAGCGTTGTTCCCTGGGCCTACATTCATAAGTAGGAGGACAATAATACTCTGCTATGCTGCTACAATGAAAGAGAATAGATTGCCCTGACTTTAGAGAACTTAACGTTATCATAAGCAAAAGTACCATTATTTCGTTGTTTTAACAGCGTTAATAAATTATAACTATTATTTTAAGCGCATTTTAATAAGTGCTAAAAGTGACATTCTCTAACATAGTTAACTTTACGCGTCTAAAATGTACGGTAGCCCTAAAGTTCCTTCCCATTATTTGACACGAAGTTTTATTCATTGAGAAGAAACAACAAAATTTGAAGTGCCATGCTGCTATTCAATAAATGCATGCTCTCAATCTTGTAACAGATCACTTAGAAGCAGGTAATATCGCTCACGTTTAACCAATAAAGTTGTAACGGCTATGTAAGAACAATGACGTATCCAAGACTAAAATTGCGAGCACGTCACGAGCACCAATTCATACACTTCTTAATCTCGTTTTTTATTTTAAACGCATCTTGCTACTACTTCAGGTCCTATATGCAGAGGGTGTCCACCACGCAGACTACCCTGTAGACTACCCCGTAGACTAATACCAGTTAGTACACTTTATAGTACAAATTGTTAATGATGAAATTTAATGCATGGTACTCATTGGAAGGTTTCAAGCAAAGTGAATGCTTACAAGATAGTGATGCAAGGTTCAAGTTAGTACACTTTATAGTACAAATTGTTAATGATGAAATTTAATGCATGGTACTCATTGGAAGGTTTCAAGCAAAGTGAATGCTTACAAGATAGTGATGCAAGGTTTCAGCCAATTCTGAACATCAAGTAAGTTTTGGACAAAGCATCTAAGAATATTTGAGTTAAAGATTAAAGAAACTCAGCCTAACCAACATATTCTTTTGCTGCTACTGTACCTAAGTTATTGGTACCTTTAAGGTACACGCGGAAGTATTGTATTGTGCATCAGTCCCCTGACATCTCTGATGATGGATCAGCGAAACAAATATATACACCTAAAGGAATAGCCTCAGAGTTTGTAAGTGGACAGCAAGCTGATTCAAATATCACAAGGAAGATTTTAAATGGTGCAGTTCAGCTGGTATTCATTACTCCAGAAAGCATTCTGGAGAACCCGTTGTACAGAAATATGCTACTGTCATAGCCTTACAGAGATAAACTTGTAGTACTTGTCGTAGATGAGGCACACTGAGTGAAGTTATGGGGTGACAAGTTTAGAAGAGTGTTTGGTGCGCAGCCTTATATCTGGAAATATCCAAAGGATGACACTAACTGCTACAGCTACAGAAGAAACACTTTCCATACACTGTAAAAAATGAGGTGTTACATTACACCTCTTTTGGTGTTCCAACTACACTGTCTGTACAGTGTATTAGTGTCCCGTTACACCCTTCAAACACCCTCCTAGTATACCAAATAGGGTGTACCATTACACCCCTATCACACTCATAGGAGTGTTACACTACACTCCTACAGTGTATATGAACACCATAACACACCCTATAGGGTGTAATTCTTCGCCAATATAAAGTGTACTGTAACGCCATGTGATTATATTCAGGTATAATACAGTAAATATTTTTTCACATACAATACGGGTATGAGATGACACAAAAATTGTATGTTTGTATGTTTAGGTCCAATGATGACAGTTCACTCCCTCAGTGATGTAGAGTTCATCAATCATCCATCACAGACACACCTTAGACAATCCCTATTCACTCAGCTTCATCTAAACATAAAGAACATTGAACACATTAACTTCCATATTTGATAAATTATTACAAAAATATTACTACAGGCAACATGTCTACGTCAACTAACTGTGCAGCCCACAGTAAAAAATAAAGCCCCTTATATATATTGTATTATATTAACTTTTATTTTCACTATCACTCTATATGGCAGTACCTAAATAGGAATATAACGTCCACTACCACCTCAGTTTCAAACGCCACATGGCGCCGTGGTTCGCTTGACAATTACGATTATTCACTAGAATGGCGACACAGTTGTTGTTTTTAATACAGTTTCTCTGACGTGAAGTAGTACTTCATAAAATAAAAAAGGCGTAAGCACCAAATATTTTCCTAAATTTTTTTTCAAACAGCAGTCTGGAGCTATTGCAGGCATTTTCTAAATAGCTCAGTTTGCTTCGGAATTGTTTGTATTGGTATAAATCTTTACTGGAAAAAAGTTTTTAAAAATATGTGTCCATTCTTTACCGAATTGGTGGTCAGTCACCTGCCAGTAAAAGGGTTGAAGAACACACAATTTTGCCTCAGAACACTTAAAACATAAGCCCACCTTAGTAAACTTAAGGATTGGACGTGGTAAACCAATCCTGAGTTACAGTGTGAAGCAAGGAAACCCTTTACCTCATTACAGATAGTACTTTTTGATATTGCAAATTTAATTCACTCCTATCTATCCCCACCTATAGATACATGTCTGTCCCACTGTCTTTCCCATCCCAGACACACATGTATGTATAGGTGGAATAGATGGACATCCCATGGAACCCGAAGGTCCCGGGGACGATGGGATGGGTCGGACAATTTCTGGCATTTCCAGACATTTATGGAGTGAATTTACATTCCCTATTACACTTATATAAAACTTACTTAGCAAGTCCTTTGAAGCTTGTGTATAGATTACGCCTTGATACAAAACCTTTTACCTGCATACACACATGAAAATGGTTACTAAATTAATATTAACTATTATCATTGTCCAATAAAAATGAAAGGTTATGTATACTATGGGAACAGAAACACTTTGACATCAAATTTCGGTCGAATTCATAAATACCTGATCAAATTCAAATTGGAAGATCATGTCAGATAAAATTTTGGCACTATTGTGGTAGCTATGTACTTTCATAAGTCCATGTCAGGCCAAAATTATAAATGTCTTTTCAAATTCACGGTGAAAGGGTATAACATCAGATAGACTCTGGTCCGTTATTTACAGCATTAAAGGAACCCCTAGATTATGCATGTACAATGAGGACATCAATGGCATTAGGATAAATAGGTAAAGGGTTCATTCTAGAAAATGATTAGCAGATACTCGAGCCTCTCTGTGTTCTGAGTAATGGACACCATCAACCAGACACAAGCTTGTGTGATTTGTGGTAAGGGGACATCAATATAGTGAGTCTATTAAATGACTTGTAGTTTGTTATGGACCCCCCTCGGTTCCAGACTGACATGCACAAGTTACACATGACTTTAAAAAACCCATTTCATTAACCCTTTACCAAATTACCAACATGAAATCCATTACACACCCTTTACCCTAAGCACAATAAACCTTTTACTGTTTCCATGGTAGGCCCCAAAAAAGCCAATTAAAGTTGCTTATGTCCTATATCAAATTTTATAGGACTCATTATTATTCCTGTTGTAAGTACGAAACCCCTTACCTAATCTTCATCACAAATAAGAATTTTCAATACTTCACTTCTTTAACATCACCCTACATACACAATGTTATACATATGCTTAACCCTCTACTAAAAGAGGTATTTCTAGCTCAGCACAATAGGTGGAGAAATATTCTTCTAACGGAAACAATACTAAATAATACTATTTATTCAGTACAATAAAATTATTGGGGAGAAAGAGGGAGGGGCTAAAAAATAAGGGATGCCACATCACTTCTTGCAGGGAAATACCAATTTCAGCAAAGTCACATTACCTCCACTGCTCATATAAATACCCTAGAAATTTTAAAACACACAACAAGACCCAATGGTATACCAATATTTCTTAATCAATATTATTTCATTAGAGAAAAAAGTACTGAATAACCTCACAACTGCAAATCAAAAAAGATTAACTTGCAAATCTTTCACAATTACTGGTCAAAACTGCTGCTACTTACAACTGCTTCATAGAATATAGAATTCTACAATTCCAAATTGAGTTAGTCTAATATCGAGACCATTCACCTTTTTTTGTGAGACCGGCACAGTGCTGCAAATGATATTATTTTAGTTTCTAATTTGTGCTATGTAGTGCAGATTGCTTGGAACTCTGATAATGTGTTAGTTCACCTAGTCTGGTGTTGCCTACCCTTTACCTACTTTTAATATGGTGCGGGGGAGGAGGAAAGGGTCTGGGGACTCTAGTACCAGTGACCAGTTTGAAATAATTTTTTGTGCATGCTCTGATTAAGCCCAACTGTGGACACTCTGGTAGTCTTGCGGTCTATTATTCAAGAAAGGTCCCTAACGCTTGCAACATGTATTTGATATCAGAAGGCGCTTGTATTGCATGGTAAGAATTTACCCTTGTACACAGGGTCTAGTTGAATTAACCTAGTCTCTATGAAAGATACACTGTTTATCAATGAATCTGTCAAGGGACCCGTTCTGGGGGCGAGTTCAGTTTGGCATACAGCAAAATACTAACACATACATATAATGTATAGCCAATTGGATTATTAGGGTCTGTGGACAACTTCCACATATGTACCAGCTCTAGAAATGGCTATACCCCAAACCTTTAGCAATTGACAGTCACTACCGTTGTACAGCTTCAGGTTACTTTTATCAAACTATCTGACTGGTAAGTTATGGTGAAATCTCTTCAACCGTTATTGAGACGAAGTATTCTGGGTGGAGGAAAGGGTCTGGGGACTCAAGTACCAATGATCAGATTCTGGTGCTAACCACCAATTTAAAACATTCACCACATTGGTTGTACACAATATTTAAAAAGGTAAGGGTCGGCAACACCAGACTATAGTTCACCTTGGGTCTCAAAAAGTTAGGTAAAGGGTCTATAAATAACTCTTACACAATGGGTTTCATAATATCAACATTAAAATTCTTGTCTGCTATATCAATTAAACACAGCTGCTAGATGCTGGCAGAAATACTGTATTTCTTATACCTAGCCCTACCCCCACCCCTTCCCTATAAATTAATATTTCTGCCTACCGTTGTATTTATACAAACATTATTGTAAGTTACAACCCTAATAAGCTAGCGCCTGCGGGCGGGGTTCATTATCCATTATTCCAATTTTGGAACAGACACTATGAATTTGCCATAGTAGGAGAGTTTTCTTGGAGGATTTGCAGTACACTGCAGGGTTTCATCCAGAAATGTTTTGTCTTGGGGGGGTCGAAATTAAAGTGGAGTAAGTAATAATTTTAAGTACTGGTAATACTTTTTGCTATCCAAATCATAGCGACAGTAGAAATCAGAATCGTTTTCAAAATAGGCTTCAATTTTCTTCACTATCAAAACTAATGGCTATAGCTATAGAAGGGCCAGCACTTGACCAGCGTAATTTTGATGCTGTGCTGTAAACATTTTAATTCTGAGTAGGTAAAGTAAGTGGGGGGATACCCCCCTCCCCCCTCCTCCCCCCCTGTGTGTGGTTCAGCACATTCATGTCGCTCCCTCCAAACAAGTGCTACAAGCTAGCAAAAAAAGAGCTAGCAAAGTGCTAAAAACTAGCAAGAGGCAGCAAAACCACGCCCATGCCATTTTGGATTAGGTTATGTCGCATAAATAATGGCAATAATCACATTTTTCATGTGGTGACTTTCATACGAGTATGGTGCGTCGTTAAAAGGAGCACAGTCAGTAACTGTAAGGCCAGTGCATGTTTCAGATCGGGGTTTCCCCCTATATTTAGACCAGTAAGATTAACACTGGCGTAATTAAATGAAATATAATTTTACCTTTGTAACAACCACACTTGGGGGTTGGTTACGGTAACATGATTATTATGATTACAGTATGATTGTGAAATGTTGATTATGATTATATAAATAATTATGATTATTTGTCAGAAAAATAGGGATTGTTACAACAAAAATAAAGTTTTTTCAAACAGTTCGTTTGATAGACGTCATCTTTCTGGTCTAAATATTTTCCCAGTGTAGATACTGGAGAATGGAGGTAGTTGCAGGCTACGTACATTAGTGGCCTTAAGTTCAGCTGCTATAACTCTGTTTATTCTAATTACAGCTAACATTTGCTGTGTTTTACTTTACTGCTAATATTACCAGTAATGGTTCTATGGGTTTGATTACGATGATTACACCCACAATTTGCCACATGATTTTGATTATGATTACGATTATGCAATAACTTATCGATTACGATTGTAATCATAATCAACCCCAACTCTGAAGCAACCATAAATTACAAATGTTATTCACCAATAGTTCTCTCCCAGGCAATGGATATATTTCTCTGCTGTTCTTATTGTTTTGTTATAGTGCTATGAGGGAATATATTATATATTAATGCAGCGTGGCACTTCTAGAGTGGTAATAGCTTCATTGCAGAGGCCAATGCCAATGATGAAGTAGATGGTGCTGATTCACAGTTGAAAAGGAGGAATGACTGCTGAAGACAGTGAACTAATTCTTCCAAGGTACTACTGCTGGGCTATAACTAGAGTACAATAATCTATTACCATTAGCTAGTTCAATATAATCATTGGGTAACTGCAGAATATCACAAATTGTTTGGACCATATATTAGCACGAGTGCCAGTATGATTATAAAATACGCAATAGAAAAGTGTGGGCTTATGCGCTGTGTTTTTTGGTTATAACCGGAAACGAGTGAGTTACCTGACAGGCTTTTCTATTCCGTATCTATCTTGTACCACCACGTGCGTCGTCCTTAGAAACAATGTTTTTGCCCCGCAGTTCAAAAAGTGTGTTATGCCGCTACTTAACCAACACTTTTTGATCATTGCAAGTGACATGACATGTGAGTGCTAATGTGCCAAACAACACGTGATATTCTGGTGGTGTCCAATATTAAACTTTTTGTTGTGTGCCTTACGGAGACGCAATAACCGTAAAAAATTTGCTCAAGGGGGTGCAATAACCCACCACAAACTTGATCCCTGTGTACTGCGGAATATTACCACATGTTTTACCATTTCAAGAATTCAAACAGTTCCTATTGAACTACACGTATTTGTATTATTTAAAAAGGGATTCATACAGGATTCGTTCAAAAAGATTTTTAGGGAGGGGAGATCTTGGGCTTTGGAGGGGGACACTTTTACTAATTCTATTAGAGAGCACTTCAGTTTGGGGGGAGGGGGTGACGTTGGCTTGGGTGGGATCCCCTGGGATCCCCCCCCCCCCCCCCTCATAGTACATGAAATTGTTGAACCATGGCAACCTCCGGGCGTATTGTCTGATGACTGCCCCGTATTCCTCAAGTTTCGGTCCTCAACAATAATTATTTTATGTCATGGTTTGACTAATTCACATCATATTGATTGTCCGTATCTACCTGAAAATATCGGCTACCAGTATATCGGCTAAATTGCCTAACATGACGACACTATCCCTCTGTATGAATACCTTGGTTGTAAAGCATTAAAGATGCATTCTCCCTCAGTCTAATTTTTTCCATGAGGCCTAATATGCAGTATACATACATATGTAGTATAGATTTTTTTTTTTAATGTAAATTTTGTCCATTCTTGAATTTTGTACATAAATTATTCAGGTAATGCCATGATCACTAACTTTTTTCATTGGTACTTTATTTTATTTGTGTACTAGGATTGCTGTGGTCCATCTGGCAGATGAGCAAGAACAGCACATTGAAGTAAGTTATGGGCAACCATATTGGTCTCCTCATGTTGATCTTGCTCATTTATAGATTGGCATGAGGTGTACATCAAGAACCAGTCGTTGCACTATATAATTGCTGTCTATCCAGCAGTATTACCAATAGTACATACATATGTTTAGTTGTGTCATGATATATTGCTAAATACCTTGCAACTCTTTCGTTCCGAACTTAATATTTACCGTCAGGTCGTTGATTTCAGGTAACTCAAAAATCACTTTTAAAATTTTTTTTTGGTGAAAACTATTTTCGAAGCTTCTGTAATGCCTTGGGCACCTATAATCTGAATTTTGAGGTTCTAGCTCACTGTATCAATTTATTTTTTTTAATCGTCAATGCTACTCCCGGAATGAAAGGGTTAAATAGTTTTGATCATGTCTTGCTATGTATGTTCTCCACATTTGTCACGAAAAATCCTCACTACATGTGTACATTCTTGAAGTTTATCTTGATTGAGCTCTACTTGCCACTTGCTAGCATACTGCCACACATTTGCACATAGTGTGTAGGTGTGGTTCAGTGGTGTGCTTCATTTTGAGTGTGTAGATATTTGTTTTCGAAAGTGTGATTATGGTTTGTTTGTTTAAGCCAGAAATAACACATAGAGATAAGATGGTACTTTTATGTGTTATTAAATTAATAGGAGTGTAAAAGAATGAGCTGACAATGTGACCTTTCATCGCTCTTTTGATTCTATGCACTCTGGGGCACTGGGACGGAGTTCCCTCCCCCCAATATAAGTTCGGCCCCTTATTATCAGAATACCCCCAATATTAGCCCTCTTTTGTAAAGTGTATGGTCCATAATCACATTTAATTCCATCTATTCAACTGTCAGACATGTATATGTATGAAAGATTTTTAGGAAATTCTGTGTGTGAGCAACCAAGTGATTTGTTAGCCAGACCTAATTATTTTTCTCTCTTCACATCAAGTAAATGTCTTATTGGAATCCAATGCATTGCATAATATACAAATGCTAGTATAAATTTGTTTACGTCAAGTTATGCTGACAATAAAATGTATTACTTTTTTACAAAGCACAAGCAGTTGTATATTGTGGTATGCGAAGTTCACCGTATTTAACCCCGCCCTTTGGCATTTTCCTCCCTCCTAGCCAAAATGTATGCATCAATCCCTGAGGGTTTATTTTATAAGGGGGGTGTCAGGGGGGCTTTCACCCCCGGCTTGGATTTGACATATCCAGTATTTGGTATTTGGTTGTATAAACTCTATTTTTGTGGCAGCTTTACACTATTGATGGATAAATATCAAGCAGCTGAGAACTAGATATTGTAAAGTAGGAAACTAGATGATGATATACTGTATATATGCTCAACTCCATATTTCACGTGACTGTCTGTGTTTGAGCCTGCATTATCTAAATATATTCAGGGATTCATACAGGATTGGTCATCAAAAGAATAAATTGGGGAGGGGAAAATCTTGGGCTTTGGGGGGGGGGGGGGGGTGCTCTTTATTTTTCTATTAGAGAGCATTTCTGTTTGGGGGAGGAAATGTCTGCTTGGGGGGGGATTTCCTCTCTTCCGCCCCTCTGTATGAAACCCTGATATTTTGATTCCTGATTACAAATAACCAATATGAAACTGCATAATCTAGTATAGCAGAGCATAGCTTCCATGAGACATACACAATTTGTCTTGCACACATTTGCCCCTAGCTCTACCCTGTAGAGAATGTTATCGAGCAGTTCTTTTGAATAGCACAGTATGCTTCAGCAAGGCAACTCAGGTCCACATATGTACATATTTAGCTGATATTCAGCTATGCCTCCTAGCGTGTTTTTTTGTTGTTGTTGTTGTAGTTGTTTAGTGTTATTTTTTGTGTTGTTTTTTTTTAGAGTTCTTGTACTCAACGACAAAGTGTATATTTATTATCCAAATTAGCTTTGCACATATGGTATTCTAGTTCTAATTGGACTGTCAGTTGCACATGCTTTACATATCCATGTGCACCTTGGGGTATTATTTAGAATTGGTTGGCACATCGTACAAATATTTTTGCTAGTATGTTTGTTGTTGGTTTCTTTTTCCATGATACATTCCTCAATCACATCATCCACCACTCTTAGTCAACTTCTATTATTTTCTTGAGTATAGATCTCTCTGTCTTCAGTGATAGATGACAGAGCCCAGATAGGATTACTTTGATGCTGTAGCCTATACGTGCTGCTTATGGGTGCTGTCCGGAACAGTCTTAATTAGCTGTGTCAAGTTCTGTTCTATCAATCAACTTCCGCGTACAATGCAGCTGATTATCATGTTGGAGCTTATTTTTCTGTGTTACATGAATGTTGTCCAGTAATGTTGTCAATTGTCCCATGGCACCATGGTGGGACCATAGAAGGTTCAATTGGATGTTCATGGCGAGCTTCAATTAGAAACTTACAGCTGGGAAACCCTATCTTGTGTTTGAATAGCTATGCTAGCCACCCTCGATATGGCCCCTTTCCCGAACACCAAAATTATTCTATTACTAATTTATGCATCTCGCTTGTACAAGTCGAATAGACATAATGGAGTTTGAAACAAACACCATGAAAAAGTTTGTGCCTCCTTACATGCCCGTGGACATTTTTACAGCTTAGACATTTTGTACTGGATGGGAGAAGTTGTGTAGGTAGGAGAAATTTTTACTGTCGCTTTACTTAATTCTGCTGGTAAAAAAGAAATTCTGCTAGTAAGTGTATGTTATGTGTGATTTCGTTTCATACATGGGGGAGAGGGAGGTCCCCCCCCCCCCCACACACACACAAAAACACATACACAAACACACACACAAACACGCACCAAATGATAAAAAAAAACTTGTATGAAATCCTGCTAAGTGACCGCAGCAGCTGAATGCGTGACAACTCATTAAATGTGACCGTCTACAGGAAAATTGGGCATGACACGGGCCCTATCAAAACAAATTGTGTGCACTTACACATTCGTCCTCATCAGTACAATGAGCTCTCTGAATTTTAAAGCCGTTGCTTCAGCCGTTGTCGATATATGCACCCTAATCATTACCTTCCATAGGCTTATTTAATACATTTTTAAGAATTAAATCGATTTTTCCTGACGTTTATGCGTGCCGCGCTGTGCCCACTTTTCCTATAGACGGTCAAAAATAATTATCCAAAACAGTATGTGGCTGTTGTCATGAAATATTCATTCCAAAAATTAAAATTATATTTCCTCTGTTGGAAATACCTTCCTTGTGATTGAATTGAATAGTCAGTAGTTATTAACTGCCCCCTCCCCCCCCCCTTCCCTCCCTCCCTCCTCCAACAGCATTAGACATGATTTATGGTGAAACATCACATTACGGAATTATATATATATATTGCAGCCTTATTTTTTCTTAAATATTTCCACATCATGCGAGTGTTCTATATTCTTCCATATTGTACGCTTGTTATTGAACTCTCGAAGTAGCACGCGCATAGCAAGTAAATTCAAAGAAAATTGTATTGTAACCAGTTGAGAAAAAATAGCAAAGCAGCAATAAATCACTTATCACACTCTCAGACTCGTGCTATAAGTATTATATATATAATGTGTGTGTGTGTGTGTGTATGTATGTTAAATGCTTGATACGGATCATGATATTCTCCCATAGCTATGGTGTGTAGCTTTTCTGATATTTCAATATGGATATGTTTTATAAACTTGTCCGTAGGCTATTGCAATGTTTCAAGTGGGAAGCGTGCTTGGAAAAGAAAGGCAGTATAAGTGAAGTCAATGAATGGAAAAGAAAGGCTAACCCTCAGGACTCATGGTTACCAACCAAGTGCTTTAACATGTACCACCCTTTCACCTGTCATAGTAACTATTTATTTTATTTTTGAATCATTACCACTGATGAAGGCTACAGTCCGTAGCTGAAACATTTGGTTTTTTAACTTTTTTGTGTTTTTTGGTCAGCGATTATCTCTAAATATAATAATATGTCTACAATACCTGATCACATAGGATTTTACAGATTTATGCAGTATACTCTTGTTGTTACGTTCTTCAAACATTCTAATATACTTATTTCACTCCTTGGTTATGAAATACTGCCTGACATTTCACTCGCTAGCTGTATTGCACTCACCATTGGCTCATGAAAATATAGCATACAAGTAAATATTCCATTCATGCAACTAATAGTAATGTGTTTATTAATAACTGGTTATATTTAATATTCATTGACTTCACACACTATGTACATATGTACAGTAATGTAGTAAAGCATTTAATGGCATCATCCAAACTAAGCAAGTATAATATAACTTGCAATTTTGCCAACAAAAACATTCAATCAATGTTTACAGTACGTTCTGGTCAGTAGTTTACTTGTAATATAAATTTGTAAGTACAATCCACAACTAATTACACATCGGATAAATGAAATTACATATCCTTTCGAATTCAGTGCTGCAAAGTACAAATCCTCATTACATCTGGCTTTATTATTGTTGTTGTGTTAGGTATATTAATGTTGCATATTGAAATGGCCCAAGTGGGATGAAAAAGAGGGAAAGGATTGTCTGGTTATAATACACAAGACTAATAATTGGGATAAAGGGTTTGACGATGATACAATTGAATGCAATGGTATTTATAACGATAATTATCTGTGTCAATGGCTTGGGCTCCCTATGATTTATTGTTAATAAAAATAATAATCATTATCATTAATTTGAGGCATATGCATGTAATAAGTAGTCAAAACAGTTTGCTACAAGCTTGACAGACTACAGTAGTTCACAGGAGAGAGTGTCACAAATTGTGCAGCGAGTGATTATGTCTATTGTTAGCAATTCATGGCATGTGAGGTCTTTTATTCATGACAATGTACAACAATTTTAAGTATGTACTAGGCTTAAAAGATCCATTATCGTAAGATTAGAAAAATGCTGTTTGGTGCTGTTAGCCACTTTATCACTGTAAAGTATGTGAATGGGTCGGATAGTTTAATGCATTACTATAAAAACAAACAAACAAAACAAAACGAATACCAAACACCTTATCGTACAAACAAACCACTCTGTCCAAGATACTTCATAATCAATCAGCTGGTCTCTCAATGGAAGATTTACCATTCAGAAGGCCAGTGCATCAAAATAGGGATTCATTTTTATTCTGTTTATAATGTGCCACAGAATTTTATGTGTACCAATATTAAACAATTCGATCGCATATCTAAATTGGGAGTGTATTAAGAATATAAAATAAATAATATGCAATTTTAAATAACATTTCTTATAATAAAATCAGTCTCTGTATAAAATTAAATAAGTCAACAGTATATAAAATAAATATAACAATATCAAAATTGTGTGGTAGTTAATTTAGAAGACAATTATCTTCTTCACTGATGCCTTTTCTCCATAGAGCACATCCTGCAAGTAGAACATAAACGGGGAAAAAAATATTAAAAATTTTAAATTTAAATGACATCATCAGGGATCTTGTGCATGTATGTGAATGTGTGTTGGTGCATGTGTGTGCGAGGGAGCATTGGGTCAAATCTAAGTTTTAGTGATTAGTTAAAAAAAATCTCTCACCATTTCCTCAAAAATGTCATCATGGACCAGAGCTGTCTCATTTCAAAGACAGGTGTGACATCAGACCTGGGGTAACACCACCACAGCACGGCACAGCATACTGGCTCCCTATGTTTAAAGCAACGATACATCATAACTATCAATGTCTCTTTCAGGAGATAAAGGGTACCCAAAATAGTATTTGCATCCTACCCCTTCCTCTTCCAATGGCTTCATTATACGAGCAGCAAAATCCAAAATCAGTAATAATGTAAGGCCAAGAAACGTGATGCGTAAATTATTCTTCCCAGTGACCTATCTTTATCTTCTATTATTTTGATGCAAATATTGTTTTAACAACGAGAGTCAATTTCAGGGTGTTCCCCTAGTTTGATTCCTTAGGACTTGCAGTATGTTAATAAGCTCATTTTTTTTTAAAGAGAAAACTGCTGAGAAGTACTTTCTTGCTATTAGTTTTGGGTCCATCCTTAAAATGGCTGGACTATTCTAGTGATTATGGCAAAAATAAGCCTTCTCCTCTGCAACCCCTCTCTCTCCCCCCCCCTTAAAAATTCACATCTCATTGTTAAAATTAGTTGTTGAGAGAGTAATTGAATGAATGACTGTGAGCTGGGCCAAAACTAGACTCCACGTTCTAATTTTGAGTCAGCAGTGTGTTAATGGTAACCCTTTTATTCCACTTTGTCCACACCATAGTTCAATAGAGGCAGGCAGGGAAGAAGAGAAAAAAAGAAAAGAAAAGAAAAGAAAAGGAGGTCAGAAAAAAGGATGATAGATAAGGAACCCCAAACTCACTTGACTATCCCATCTGAGGAGCCAGTTGCTATGACATTATCCTTGTTCCAGCCAAACAACTGAACACACACACACACACACACACACAGATATAGTTTAGATTATGACATTCATAAATGTACCATTAAGGGCCATACTTTAACGTTTGAACACACAAAAATACACATATGCACACACAAACACATGCATGTACACACCTCAGAAGAGGGTCTGTTATGGCTTGAAAAAATATGGGGTTGACAACAGGAAATAAATACTTCTGTGGTGTTCTAGTGTTTGGGTAGTCCTACTCCTACTACTGTCTCATCAATGTAGCACAACCACAACATATTATCTCCAACCAAGTTAACCACACTACTAACAACAAACCAGCCAACCATGTCCTTGAAGGTATGTACATGACTTGCAGTGATGATGCTAGTGAGGTGATATGTATATGACCTGATTGTGTTATGGTACCTTACAAACACACTCACATACTTACACACACATGTACACACTTGACTTGACTTCCACTGCCAATGATTGGTCACCTGGCCCCCAAGATAGGGGGGAGCAGGACAGCCATATTCACCAGGAATAGATTCCAAGGTAACATAGCTCCGAGGTTCATTGGTACACTCAAGTCCCTCCACCACGACAAGGTGATGGCCCAATGAGGGGGCATGTACACACACACACACACACACACACACACACACACACCAATCCTTTAGGACAAAAACAGCAATAAAGAGGAGGGAAGAGAAGGGGGGTGGGGGGTGGAGGGGAGAATTAAAGAAATAGTGAGTAATGAAGTAAAGACTGCAGGGAAAGGAAAAAAGAGGAAGAAAAAACAGTGAAAAAAATCTATAGTCTAATCACGCTCCGGGAAGCAACATATAAACTGTGCCACACGCCTCTGGAGAGCATTGGTAGCTATTAAATTGGCTGATTTTAAATCTGCTCTATAACTTATTTTAACAAGTGTCCCTAATTTATACAAACTTCATTTAAGCTAGACAGTAGGGGTAAAAAAAAAGTTCCCATTGAGTCCGGTTTAAGGACTTTCTAAAGTCTGTTGGGAAGACTTTTAAACAACCCCTTCTAGAGCACTTCAGTTATTGTGTTTAAACAAGCATCTGCTTGATGTGTAGCACCTGCAAAATCAAAAGTCTCCTTACCCTAGAGACTATTTTTCTGTTAGTAGCTAAAAAGTCTGGTCTGCTATGGGAACTTTTTTTTGACCCCTACTATAGCTTGAAACAGATTCACATAATAGATCAAACTAGACAGCTAGTTTTAAATAACAGATAAATAACTATATCCAATAAAAGAAATTTTATTTTAAATTAAGTCTAGCCTGGTCGGTGAAAAGGCCCCATCTCCTGAAACTATGCACATGAACACTCATCCACCTGCACGGACTGTACTAGTGGAGACAACATGTCCGGCTCTCACACAGCACCAAACACATAGACTAGGTTACCAGACAAATGCCAGGTCCCTAAAGTCTAGGTTATGCCCCACACATACATAAGGTGACCTACACACATTACTTCCATGCACTTTTTTCAAGAGTCAGGATTCATCGTTGCAAGTTGGGTTCATGGTTGCCAAGCTTTAATTAGTGATAGGAACGTGTTTAAAAAGTCAGGATTCATCGTTGCAAGTTGGGTTCATGGTTGCCAAGCTTTAATTAGTGATAGGAACGTGTTTAAAAAGTCAGGATTCATCGTTGCAAGTTGGGTTCATGGTTGCCAAGCTTTAATTAGTGATAGGAATGTGTTTAAAGAGTCAGGATTCATCGTTGCAAGTTGGGTTCATGGTTGCCAAGCTTTAATTAGTGATAGGAAAGTGTTTAAAGAGTCAGGATTCATCGTTGCAAGTTGGGTTCATGGTTGCCAAGCTTTCTCTTTAATTAGTGATAGGAACGTGTTTAAGAATCAGGATTCATCGTTGCAAGTTGGGTTCATGGTTGCCAAGCTTTAATTAGTGATAGGAACGTGTTTAAAGAGTCAGGATTCATCGTTGCAAGTTGGGTTCATGGTTGCCAAGCTTTAATTAGTTATAGGAACGTGTTTAAAGAGTCAGGATTCATCGTTGCAAGTTGGGTTCATGGTTGCCAAGCTTTAATTAGTGATAGGAACGTGTTTAAAGAGTCAGGATTCATCGTTGCAAGTTGGGGGACACGGTTGCCACGCTTTAATTAGTGACAGGAACGTGTTTAAAGAGTCAGGATTCATCGTTGCAAGTTGGGGGACACGGTTGCCACGCTTTAATTAGTGGCAGGAACGTGTTTAAAGAGTCAGGATTCATCGTTGCAAGTTGGGGGACATGGTTGCCACGCTTAATTAGTGACAGGAACGTGTTTAAAGAGTCAGGATTCATCGTTGCAAGTTGGGGTTCATGGTTGCCAAGCTTTAATTAGTGATAGGAACGTGTTTAAAGAGTCAGGATTCATCGTTGCAAGTTGGGTTCATGGTTGCCAAGCTTTAATTAGAATAGGAACGTGTTTAAAGAGTCAGGATTCATCGTTGCAAGTTGGATTCATCGTTGCAAGTTGGGTTCATGGTTGCCAAGCTTTAATTAGTGATAGGAATGTGTTTAAGTTGGTGCTACCAGCACTACAAGCCCTACCTTAGTTCCTTACATAGCAACTACGCCCTCATCAAGTTACCTGACTGCCTGTCGATGAGGATGAGTTCCGAGATGAACTAGCAAAAGCGCTGCCAATCCGCTACAATTTCTGAGAAGAACTAGGGCAGGCTCACTAACTTAGATAAAGTCGTGCTCCCACTCTCTATTTCTCTCCCCTAACTTAACGAAGGTAACCCACACACTTTGCATCCCTGTGTCCAAAGAGTTGAAAATATGATTATGTATTCTTTTAGTGCAATTTGAAGACAATTGGATAGACCAATTTATTAAAAAATTTTAATTGGCTATCATGCTCATGTCAATATACCAGGAATTTAGACAGTGCTATTGTTTTCATTTCATTGATCCATGATGTTATATTCATTAGGCACAAGATATAGTATTACTTATAGTAAGATATTTCATGGTGAAGGTGGACACATAATGATGCCTTGTTATCCTAAAAGTATAGGACATGCCCAAATGCTCTACACACTCTCTGACTCCATGGTGGATTATAAGATGTGGAATTATGAAAGTGGTTAATACATGTACATGTGAGTAATACAGCTGATGACAGTTCTCTTACAACAACTAACAGCTGCATTTTTTTTTAACTTTTTGTGTCATTAGTGATGATGCTGCATTTAGTTCAAACACAAACACACACACATAAAAAAAAATAAAAAAAAATAAAAAAAAAGAGAGAGACCACCAATATTAATCAACAATATCATCCACCATCACTACCCACAAGTGGTATCATACAAATACCATAGCCACATTCCAACAAAAAGTAATCAAGTCCTTTTTACATGTGTCAATTGAGAGTATGTTTTGCTTACTCACAAATAACTTACAGAAGTAGTCATAAATTTCAGAAATTTTCATAAAATTAGCACTGGTAGTAACTTTGTAGTAGTGTCCTTGTTAAAACAAATGAGTAATTGCATGTGGTGTTCGGATACTGTAGTGAAATTTACACAAAGTGTAGCCTCTTTTAGTTAACATCTCTAAGATGAAATCATCCATGTATCCGTGTACCCACCTCAGTCTAAGATGTGTACACTGATGACATGAAGATGAGAAGTGCACCAGCAGATCATAGCCAACAACAACAATAGCTGTCATAATGCAATGTTTACACACATTCATGTGTCTCCACAATGAGTTCTTGAAATGAATAATACCAACACAATTTCCAGTTTGTATTAACCACACTGTTTCCAGCATACACACAAACGCAACACATCTTGCCTGCCTCGTGCCACACACACACACACACACACACACACACACAATGGCAGCATTATACACTGCTTTGGTTGTTATGGTGCATCACTGCTACTGAATTAGACCACCGACTTGACCCAACCGATGACTAAATAAACTGATGATAGCTACCTTTGACTGGGTTGTAAATTCCAGCCGTTTGACTCGCCTTCAGAATTAGTTCAAGTGTATGTATACAATTTACGAATAAATATTATTAATAGTAAATTACAAGAACAACATCAAAGGCAGTCGGTGAGCCCAAAACAACTAGTAGAGGTAGTAACCTTCCAAAATGAGAGATGATACCAAAAATAATAGAGAGAGAAAAGTCCAAATCACAGTTTTAGAGAGAGAACCAACAACTGAAGGAAGAGAAAGCAATCAGTATAAGAGAGTAATTCTAACAGTAATTAGTGCAAGAGACAGAAATAGGAATACTAGTGAGTGAATGAAGGCGTGAACTAGTTCAAATGTAAATTAGTATTAATGATCATAAGTTAGTTTTCATGCAGCAGCTTCAACAGCTACTCTACTGCAGATGGACCGTATTTGAGCCCCATTTCCAACTTTGAATAGTTGGTTTTTGAATTGTTCTCAATACTATAAAAAGTTTCTGGTACTTCTTTTTTTTTCCCTATTCAAGTGCAAAAATATCAATACAAATTTACTGAATATTTTTTCAGAATTTCACAATTGAAATCAAGTAAATCTACAAGTGTAGAATGACCCCACAAAAAACCCACCAATGAACAACAAAATAAAAACACAAGAGTGACTGCTTTGAGGCAATAGTACCTTCTCACTAAGAATAGCTGATGACTGCCAACCAAGGCAATCATGAACACACAACAATTATCACATAAGCCACATAACCACAACTATATCTTGGTTAATCTTACCCATGTAATTTCAGATGAGGGACCCACAAACACTCATGTATGTACATCATGTGTCGAGACTCCTGCAATACACACACACAAACACACACTCACACACATAAGCACCTTACCACCAGAGTTTCCAAGTAAACATTTTTTATGTATTTATAGGGAAATTCAGGTATAAATTTGGGGGAGTCTGGTAGTAGTTCATTTTATTGTAACAAATAAACTAGTGATGTGGGCACCAACACTGTTTCATTACCTTGAATTTGCACCCCAGCAAATGCCAGGCATCTAATCACAGCTGGGTTGACTGGTGGGGCTGGTGGGAGGCAGAGGAAGAAAAAGCCAAATGGAAAATTGCCAGAGTGGGGCTTGAACTAGGATCCCAGCAAAAAAATCTTATAAGATCTTACTTGTTGGATTAAGATCTTACTAGCCTATATAAGATCTTAATAAGAATGATTAAGATCTTAATAAGATTTATTTAAGATTTTTTGGCTAAGAACTTGATAAGTTCTTACATAAGATCATGACAAGAATGATCAAGATCTTAATAAGATTTATTTAAGATTTTTTGGCTAAGAACTTGATAAGATTTTACATAAGATCTTGATTAGAATGATCAAGATCTTAATAGTATTTTAAATAAGAACTTGATAAGATCTTATATAAGATCATGATAAGAATAATCACGATCTTAATAAGATTTATTAAGATTTTTTGGCTATGAACTTGATAAGATCTTACATAAGATCATGATAAGAATGATCAAGATCTTAATAAGATTTATTTAAGATTTTTTGGCTAAGAACTTGATAAGATTTTACATAAGATCATGATAAGAATGATCAAGATCTTAATAAGACTTATTAAAGATGTTTGGCTAAGAACTTGATAAGATCTTACATAAGTTCTTGATAAGAATGATCAAGATCATAATAGTATTTTAAATAAGAACTTGATAAGATCTTATATAAGATCATGATAAGAATAATCACGATCTTAATAAGATTTATTTAAGTTTTTTGGCTAAGAACTTGATAAGATCTTACATAAGATCATGATAAGAATTTGCATACATACATTTTAATGATATTCATAGCATCCCATAGCATTTTATCACAAGTCATATCCCTCATAAGCACAGCATCTGAAGTTGTAAGTCACTCCTGACGAAGGGCTCACTCATAGCCTAAATCTTGCAAGTTTAAGCAAGATCTTGAAAGTTCGAGCAAATTCTTAATCAAGATCTTGTAAGTTTGAGCAAGATTTTAATCAAGATATTGCAAGTTTGAGCAAGATTTTAGTCAAGATCTTGCAAGTAAGAGCAAGATCTTAATCTAAATCTTGCAAGTTTAAGCAAGATCTTGAAAGCAAATTCTTAATCAAGATCTTGCAAGTTTGAGCAAGATTTTAGTCAAGATCTTGCAAGTAAGAGCAAGATCTTAATCTAAATCTTGCAAGTTTAAGCAAGATCTTGAAAGTTCGAGCAAATTCTTAATCAAGATCTTGCAAGTTTGAGCAAGATTTTAATCAAGATATTGCAAGTTTGAGCAAGATTTTAGTCAAGATCTTGCAAGTAAGAGCAAGATCTTAATCTAAATCTTGCAAGTTTAAGCAAGATCTTGAAAGTTTGAGCAAGATTTTAGTCAAGATCTTGCAAGTAAGAGCAAGATCTTAATCTAAGTCTTGCAAGTTTAAGCAAGATTTTGAAAGTTCGAGCAAATTCTTAATCAAGATCTTGCAAGATTGAGCAAGAGCTTAACTAAGATCTTGCAAGTTTTAACAAGATCTTATCACAGCATTACTATATTAAGTAAGATCTTGATGAAAATCTTAGAATGAACTGTAAGATCTTATTAAGATCTTAATATGATCTTAATAAGATCTTAAATATAACTTGTAAGATAATGCGTCAAATAATCTTGTAAGATCTTACAACTTGTAAGATCTTGCAAGTTTTTTTTTGTAAGATCTTATAAGAATTTTTTGCTGGGATCTCAGGCCCAGAGCTACACCATACACACACACACACACACACACACACACACACACACACATTTACAGTGCATTCTCAAAACATTTAAAGTGATCCATTCGGTCATTATAGAGTGGGAAGCTGCGTTTTTTTTCTATTCCCATACAATTTTGTATTGAGTTCCAGAATAGCACTCTTCAGTTTTGGAGGATACTGGGAGATAGTTTTAACTACTTCAAAGTGAGCTTTGTAATGGTCCAAGCCAAGATGAGTAGCTTAGAGTAGCACATAACAATCAGGTAAAGCCATACTAACTCGGCCAAACTATCACGCAAAAACTACAAACAAAAACAAAGGAAAAAAGCTAAAACATCTACTTAAACACACTCAGGCCTATCCACTATTCCCAGTATGCCTATCAGCACTCAGTCTCAAATTCAACCAAAATGAAGTATAATTACAGAACATAAAACAAAACAAAATAAAAGACACACAAAAGCAAGCAAGAATATAAAACAGTATGGATAAGCTTAAGTCTACCAAATAGAAAAATGAAAGCACAAAGTAGTAAAGGAAAAATAGGAAGGACTGAATAGAACTAGAGCACCTAGGGTGCAAACCCTCAGTGCATTATTACACAACTAAGATTTTTTCAGATTACTTTAACTTTAAACTACCGGTAACTAGGATGAACTGATAAAATATCAACAAGAAGATTGCAGATACACTGGAACCTCTCTTATCCGTTCGTCTAAGTTACGGACACCTCTGTTTACCAGACACTAATAAACAGTGAATGACTGTTAATAAGCTACCAAACCAAAATCAATGAATAAAATTGTGTAAATATTTTCACGTGTTACTTTGAGAATTCAATTGCGGTGTTGAGGAGAGTGGAACATGGAAATCAAGATGCTAGTTCAGTGGGCCCACTAGTTCTAGAACTTAACGACTGGAGGGAATGGAAGAAAGGTCACGGCACTCAAGTATAGCATTTTAACTCTAGCAAGAAAGCTCGAGATAATTATAGCAGAAAATAAGAAGGAAAGTCAGTGAGGTTAATCTGAACAGTTCTAAAGCTACCAGCGAATGTTACTTGAATGTGTTTCTGAGTTAGGGACATTTCTTAGTTTTGGTCCCACTGTGCATTTCAATCACCGTGAGTTGGTCAACATCTATTACACTCTATAATATCCTGAAGGCTTCTTTTTTTTTCTTTTTTTTCCTTTCCAAATATTTGCTTACCAGCAGCCCCACCCCTCAACTAATGTTTCCTTGGACAAGATTAGTGGGTCTGTGCTAATGAACTATCTATTGGACACAACCACTACATACCACACAGCCTCCACAACCACTACACCACACACACACACATACATATATACACACACACGCACACATACATATATACACACACACACACACACACACACACCTTGAACCTTGAAAGAAAGCCACCCATTGGATGATGCTTCTCTGCCACAAGTGACAGACTAAATCACAGTAACTAATGTTTTCAACGAGTAGTCACACATCTGTGTTTATCAATGTCTTGCTTGCGTATGAATGCTCTCTCACACACACTACACTGGTATGGCTTATCTGTCACTGTCATGCCTCCCATGGAAACTAAACACACGTGTAATGAATAAAACACTAGAGGTTTGCTTGTTCCAAGGAGTAATAAGCAATAAATTATCTAATTGGATTGGGCAGGAAGAACATTCACTGTAGCTATGCACTATTATACAGTGTTTCCATACAAAATGTCGAGGTTGTTCAACATACGTCCATTCTATAGCTAACTGGTTGTCATGACACAAATTTCAAGTCTCTCTACTTACTAGAATTTAGCTTTGTTGGTTGGTACTTTTATGTTACTGTGAGTCTAAAATATCTGCCACAGTAACAATTTTTACCAGTGCATAAGTAAAAGTGAAATAGTTGAAGTTGAACGAGTTACATTATTTTGATTACTCTGTATCTATAATATATGCTGCAATGCCCTATTTGCTGGTTTTAGTGGTGGATTAGTATGCACTGCTTGCTTATTGTGGACTTCATATCTGACTCTGTACAACAGCAAAAATGAATGTAACCACTGTTGTACTTGAAATATATTTGTAGTAGTAGTTAACCTCCTCCACAAATCCTCCCACTCCTGTTGTGTGAGGTTTCACTGCGTAATGAGTTACTGCACAAAACTATCAATAAGTATAACTAAAAAACAAAACAAAAAAACAACAAAAAACAAAAAACAAAAACAAAACAAAAAAACAACAACAAACAAAGAAAAAAAACCCCAGTGGGTTCAATGAAAATGCACAAAAAAGTGGGTATGATAGAATGACAGGTGTTAAGAATGTTCGCAGCTTCCTTTCCAGTTATCTTGAGAAGGACAATTCACTAGGGGGCCACCACCTTCTTGTGGGGGAGTGGCCCACACTGGTAACAAAATTTTGTTTTGCCATAAGACGAGCATCAGCAGAATTCCACTGTTCACTGCATCTAAAAATCAAGAGCATAAAATATTTCACAATTTCTTTCTCAGCCTTCTTTTCTCATTAGATGTATTCTCTCTCTTTCACCGGCTTTTTGAAAACAATAAAAAGAAATAAAAAATAAAAAATGTTTGTCTAGCACTAGGAATCCAACATGAGACCACTCAGGGGCTTATCTGGCATTTCTAAGTGGTCTGGCCAGGAATTGAGTGTGATGTAAGAGGTGTAATATACCAAACCACAGTCAACAGCATCTGAAGCATTTAGTAGTGCTGGCATTGTTCAAAGTGCATCTATTGCGTATTTATCACAAGCACTCTGCTCATGCTTTCAAAAAGCATTACCTTTGAGAAACCCTCGAGATAGCAAAACAAAAGCATTCTGGTAGTGCAATTATAACTAGCAAAACAATATTAATAGCTGGTTTAGTCACTTCATGTATTCATTGTTAACTTTCTGGCACATAAGAAACAAAGAGTAGTCTTCAGTCACAATACCAAAGCTATTTTATTTCCAACTTGCAAATCATTCTAGATAGAAAGTTGTAATTTATACTACCGTCTAGCCAAAACTTCTCTTTGAAAATCGATCTGTTCGGTTGATGTGGACTTCCTTACACAATAAGCTGTGTGGCGCCTTAGAAAGAAAAAAGAGGAGCATACACCCACTTTTGGAAAATTATCACTCAGCCACAGAGTGTTTGTGTGTTAAGCAAGCGGTCCGGGTTCAATTCCTGGTGACAGCCAAACTTCTTTTTTTTTTAAATTTGTATGGTTAAAAAAAAAAAAAAAGCCGTGAAAGAGAGAAATCACAAAAATATTTGTATAACAACACACACAAAAAATTAAACATACCTTTAGTAAACTAATTTTAGTCTGTCACATGAAGTACAGCATAAAGACTTCAGTACTCTGCAAAACACATAACACACACATGTACACACACACACAGAGCAGTATGGTACATATAAATAATAGCTCGATAATAAATTTAGACATCATTTGATTGAACTCAGATATAACTCTCGCACT
>WLWD01002446.1_pt1 | contig 49809 bp, 41 predicted proteins | sample 6712731 | NCBI WGS metagenome assembly WLWD01 (sample SAMN12718690, study PRJNA576275) | sponge metagenome | isolation source: marine sponge | host: Mycale hentscheli | place: New Zealand: South Island, Marlborough, Capsize Point | collected 2014-11-01
CACACTTCCTGGAGGCATAGTTGTGGAAGCCACACCTCGAGTATCCTGTTCTGTGGGCGTGGCTGCACCCCACCATGGCACTCCTCCTTAGTAGTCACTGGCTGTGACGACCCTTTACCACGTCCAGCCTTCCCGCCAGACTTCCCGGCCTTCCCCTGGTTTGAGGGAAACTGGGCTTACAGTCTCCACCCCCCGCAGTGGGTGGTGACCTTCCAGTGCCCTCACTGGCACTCCCTGGGACTCCACCAATACCTGCTGGTTTGCCATCCCTTACCACCCCAGCTGCAGTAGGCGTGGTCTTACATGCCACACCCCCTGCAGTGGGCATGGTCTTCACATCAGGCGTCACACCCCATTGGTGGGCGTGGTTTTACATACCACACCCCTCAGTGGGTGTGGGCTTCCTTGCCACACCTCCCTCCAAAGGAGTGGACTTCGGGTTGCCAGTAGCCACACCTCCCACAGCAGGCGCGGCCGTCTTACTTGAGGCCCCACCTCCCACAGTAGGTTGACCACAACAGTGTTTATATCCTTTGGGAGCCCTGCCTCCCGCAGTAGACGAGTTCACTCCACCTGAACTCCAACCAACCTCAGCTGGTTGAGTTATTACCTCAGCTCCATGTCTGGTATCTCCCACAGTAGACACCTGACTACCCTGCTAGCCTTAGTAAGCAAGGCTGTCTGACTTGCAGCCCCACCCACCTCAGCAGGCTGATTGCACTGTTGATGTTTATGTCAGGCCTCAGGCAGAGGTTCATCACCACCTCTGGAAGTGTGAACCTCAGTTCTCACCACAGGCACAGCACTCAAACACACTTGTTCAAGAGCTTCTCTGTCTCTGGCTGACGTGGCTGCCATGTCTTGCTTGGCTGCCGCTCTGGTCACTGGCAAGTATTGCTGTCCCGCTGTGTGGCTGCCATCCGTGGTAGGCACGGCAACAAGTGTGGCATTTGCCTTGGCATTCATCACACTCCTGGAGTCTGGAGCCTTACCAGAATGTTCCGCCCTCAAGGTATCTGCCTCTGAGGCAGCTCCCAAGAACAGCTGCCTGGCTGTTTCCTCAGCCAGTGGCACAGCAAACAGAATGCTCTCATTCAGTAATTCCAGATTTGCTACTGCCACCTTCAATATGTATCTCTTCCCTCAGATGCTATGGGCACCATGGCACACTGCACCTTGACAGGCATGCCTGACACTCCCCTGACTAACTCATAGTCGTCTAAGAGCTGGCTGGCGGACACAAAGTTGCCAGGCACTATGGTTATATCCGCTCCTGTATCTGGGATTATCGTGCACTCTATACCATTCACTCTACCAGTTAGGGAAGCAACTTCCTGCCCCACCCTAGCCCAGTTCACACTCTTGGCAGTGGGCTGACCTGCTTTTACCCCCCTTACCAGGTTCGCTTGGCTTCTTTGGCTTATGAGGACAGTCATAGCTCTTGTGCCCCGGGCGGTGGCAAATGAAACACTTGACACCTCCCACCAAACCTGTCACCCTCAGGAGGCAGGCGGCCTCCACCAGCTCATCTGTGGTGGTGACGCCCGCAGTCGACACCATCCCACACTCAGTGGGTGTTAACTCACTACATGGAACTCCCCTCGCAAGGAATAACTTGAATTCTGCTCTCGATGGACAGAGCATGCTTGCTCTTTCCACCAGCCTTATTATATCCTTTACCCACTCTACCTTATCCCCACTAGATCTCTTACGGGGAGGGAAAAAACTTCATCTCAATTTCCTTACGACTCGGCCCTATTCTCTTTAGCAACCCAGCTTTCAGCTGATCATAACTGTTACGTCCCTCAACCAGTTCTATAACAGAATCTTTCACCTTACCAGGCAATTTAGTTAACAAGGCTCCTCGCCAATACCTCTTTGGCATCTATAACTCTTCCAGTTCTGCCTCAAACCCTCGTAAAATATTGGCAATGTCCCCGCCCTCTTTATACACAGGCACTTCTCTCACCAACTCTTTAGGACTAAGAGAAAACGGATCTGGGGACCTCCTACTTCTGCTACTACCCCGGAAGGCTAACCTTAAGGCTTCCACTAGATTATCATGCTCACCATCCACCCGGGCCCTTCCCAGTGGACGTGGTTCCCTCTCACTCTTCCTCTTACTTCCTTCCTCCTGCCTACACTCGCCAACTCCTGTGACTGCTGCCCCTTCGACCTCACCTCTTCATCGGCCTCCTCATACTCCTCTTCTTCCCCTGACACTTCCTCTACTTCCGGAAGCTCATCTTCTTCCTGTTCCTGATCCTATTTATCATGAAGATCCAGTGAAGCAAGTCTCTGCTCAGGGACCTCAGGCTGTTTCTTGTTACTTTTCTTCTTAGGAGGCATCCTTTTACAGTGGTCTTTCCGCCGTAGACAAATATTGCCTGTACAGAGAAAATAGCCAGAGTGCCGTTTATAAAATTTAAGACACGGCACTACACACACACAGAGTTTTAATTCCTAGTGCCGGGCGAGTCCTTCCGCTTCAATGCTGCGTCCAACAGACTGCCAGAAGATGATTAAGTCTTCCGCTGTCTTGCTCGGCCATTAGGAAGAGTCTTACATTTTCTGCTTTGCCGGTTTTCGGTAGTTCGATTCGGTAGGCACTTCGGTTCATCCGAGAGTTTTACGTCTCGTCCCTCATCGGTGCCGCCAGTTGTTGGGCCCACACCCCAGAGTCTTACACCAAGGGCGGACCACGGAGTAACCCGCTGCCACCTGATATCTTCAACCCCTTGTCACAGTAGTATCGGTGACTACCCCTTAGGTGCCAGCTCCCCAGCAGTTGGCCGAGATAAGTACTTTTAATTACTTATAAAGTCAAAAATATTCTAACACACAGGTAATGACAGAACTCTTCCCGACATGTGTACCGGCTTTTTATAAGGAAGACCGGGACACATCCACATGATTGCACAACTTGGATAATGCACACCAAAAACAGCTTAGCTACAATAACTCAGCACAAATACTGGCGACTAAACACACACACACACACATACTCTCTAACTACAGGTCACATACAGTAAACAACGAGTAACAAGTTCAGAGCTGCTTGCCTTTATCCCAGGCAGCTCCGCCTGCCTGCTTGTCCTCTTCAGGAGCAGGGTGTGACCCCACACCTGGTGTGGTGACAATTTTTGATAGATCAGGTATTTACTTCACTTACTTTGACCCATCACCTCGTTACTTTACTTGAAAATCATTCCCTTTGCTAGACTAAAAGAAGAACTATTAATGTTATTAAAAATTACCAAGATACTGCATTACAGCCACAGGCACATTAGTAGAAGAGGAATAAAAGAAGAGTTATAAAGCATCTTCAAAAAATTGACATTGAAAATTATAGCAGGTGCAGTGTACATGTATACGTGTGTGCCTAAGGAAAATTGAATTGAAGACAAAATGTAAACGCATATCAAATTTTAGTTGAATTTATTTTACACTCAATCTGGTTCCCTCTTAGTCATACTTCACTATTGGGGGGATGCCTCTTTATCGGGCATAATTAGCCATTCTATTATTGATTCTTCCATACAGCTCTGGTAGTTTGACAATGATTACTGATTATGGGTGTGTGCATGGTTAGCTCAGTCCCAGAGATAGCTATATGGAAAATATAACCTAAAAAAGAGTGCAAGTGGAATAGGACAGGGCATACTGTTGGAAGACAAACATCAAACCTCAGGAAAAGCATTTGTCCCAATGAAATAAAGATGGTGCATCAGCATAACAGGTGATAGTGTATAGTGATTCTTGTCAGCTCACTGATAAAAAAGATAGCAAGAAGTTAATCATATGTTAATATTATTACTATTAGTAACTTTGAATAGATTTCTTAAAGTGGTGTTTTTCAGCAAGTGTTTATTTCTACAGGATCTTACTGTTGACATACTTTGTGGAGCCTGCCGAAAAGGAAATTTTGTTGTAGTTAATATAATGATTGAACATTTTCCTGATCATTTTATGGAAAAAAATAGCCTCAAGAATACTCCACTTCATGAAGCCTCAAAAGGGGGAAACAAAGCTATTGTGGAATTACTAGTGGAAAAATATACTACACAAAACTTGATGGATATTTTATCAGAGAAAATGGGTCAAAACAATGAAGGATTAACTCCTTTGCATATTGCTTGTCAGGAAAAGCATGTTGACATTGTTGAAATATTTTTTCAAATTAATGTTGATGGCCAAAATAAGAAAAAACTAACCAATGCTCGTGGAAAAAAGGACAAAACACCACTTCACTATGCTTGTCGGGGAGGAGATTTAAAAATTGTTGAATGTCTCTTGAAAAATGATGCTGATTCACTACCAAATGAAAATGGCACATTTCCTATACATGTAGCTGCTCGATTTGGGCATAAATCTTTGGTTGAGTGCTTTATTCAAAATGACAAAGATAAAGAAGACAAGTATCACAACACACCTTTAAATATTGCTACCAGATACAATCAAGTTGATATAATTGAATTCTTGATGGACAGGTAACTATGAAATAGAATATATGATTTTATTACATAATTGTTATTATTTTATACAAGTTTTGTAGAAGATTGTTCACAAACAATGCATTTTTTTGCCATTCATTATAATATAGTGAAATTAATGGTTCTATTGCTAGGTCTTTCTAATTTTAAAGTGCTATTTTATTGTTTTTCTTTTATAAGCAAGAATATCAGTTTTCTTACATGAAAACTATATTTAGAAACAATCCAGAACATAAATGTCAAATTTTAGTACACAATAAAAAATTCAAAATTCAGTTTTGTTTTCACTACTGACAGAATTAGCCTTTAAATTTTTATATATAGTTCTCAATAATCTTAATCTTTGATTACTAAATCTTCTGTTTTTGTGATGTGTTAAAGTATACAATATGAACCTATCTATGTGAGTTGTCTTAACTAAAGATAACTCGGTCTACCCCAACCATTTAGCTCTTTTCAGTATGTGACATCAGTATGAAAGTTAATCTATTTAAATGGGGTCTTTGATTTTTTGATAATTCTGAGTAGCAAGATAAAACAAAGAAATCAGGTACCAGTGTCTTTATTTCTACAAAGTATATACATTTATTATTATTATTATTATTATTATTATTATTAATTATTATGGTTTATAATAACATCTTCTACCAAACAGGAAAGCAAATGCTACTATTATGAACAAGGAAATACACACTCCTTTACTTTGTGCTGCGATTAGAGGGAATCGTGATTCTTATGAAATTCTAGTCTCCAGTAATGTAGATGTCAAAGATGTGGATGCAAACGGAAAAAATGTTTTGCATTTAGCTGCAGAGAAAGGACACTCTAAATTTTTAGAAGTACGTACAAACTAATTGGTGTGAATTGTTGTAGAAGTTGAAATACTTTAAACAAAGTTAATAGTAAAATTTTTATATTACTATAGGGGATTTTGACAAATGAAAAGACAAAGGTAAGAAATTTAAGTACTAATTATTGTATGATTCTAAGATTGTAAGTGCAGCATTACTTAGTGATAATTCATTCTAAAATTACAAAGTACAAATTCTTATTATGTGTGATAAATTAAAGGCTTACGGCATTAGCTTACTGCAAAAACTATCTCAAGCTGACTGAGTCAATCCTTACCAAAATTTTGACTCCTAAACATAGATGAACAACTTATACTGATTATCATTATGATATCATTATCATAGCTGAAGGAAGTTTACAAACTTACTTGAAAATCTTGACATAGAAATCAAATAGGACAATCGAGAAGTAGCATTAGTTAGATAAAGCACAATGATTAATTTGGAGTGATAGAATAGGAAATTCTTGTTGTGAAACTATGTATTCATAATAGCTTCTAGTATATTCATATATCTAATTCTTGCTATATGTGTAGCTTCAATATTATTATTTTTTTGTGCACTGGAGCTTCATCTACCACACGCGTATTCTTAACATTTCAGTCATGACAGCTAGATATAGCAACAGTACTCTATAGAAACTATTAAAGATTGATTGAATATATTTTGTTACCTAATTCAAGGCAATTTGGTATTTGATTTCTTTGGCATCAATTAACAAGACAATAATTAATAACTCTTCTTTATATTTATAATCCAGTATTGACGATTAAAAATCACATAAAAATATTAATAAAAAGGATCAATGATGAAATTGAATCAGACTGAAATTATAAGCCTATCAAAATTATGATTAAGAAATGGCAGATAAATTTTTAGATTCAGCATATTCTCCACTAACCTCCATTTCCTTAAGAATTATTTATGAGGATAGAAATTTTATTCCCGACTAATATAGCAATACTATAAACAATCTTTGAGAGGCAGATTATAATAACAGTCTATTGTGTTAAGTATCATTGATTGCATAATTATAGTGTAGGTATTGAGAGTCAACTTTTAATTGGCTTATTGAACATTATTATGTATCATTTTAGTGGAAGTATGAAGAAATTATTAACAACCCTGATAAATCTTCCAACACTCCACTTCACTTGGCAGCTGAAAGGGGCAATCTTGAATGCGTCATGCAGTTACTAAAGTGCAAAACAATTGATTTGGAAGCCAAAAATGAAGATGAGTGGACACCAATGCACTATGCAGCTGCTAGAGGCCATTATTTGTAAGTTCATTATTCTATTTGCTGGTGGTAAATTATTATTGGCGAGCGAGCGAAGTGAGTAATGAGACACTATATAAGGGGTAGCACAATTGATAATCGGGGATATTTGTTTATGTTTGGACATACATATATCATTTTGTACTTTGACCCTGTAATTTTTGTGCTAATTCGGTGGTCAACCCCGTTCCTAATTTCACTAAACAGAATCCTCTGGCTTATTGATCATTACCCCTATTATCTTAGAAATTGAATTGTTTACCGCTTTGAATTCTTTTGCGGGTGTAGTTAAAACTTAATAACTTTACTGAGTTCCTTTTCATTCGAGTTAGTGGCGGTGGTAAGTTATTGTGCTATTTGTCATGTTATAAGCCCTACGCAACAGTATTTACTTGAAAATTAATTGGCCATTAGACTAACCATGAAGGTAAGTCTTATGTAGGTATGTACAGTGGTGTGAAAGTATTTGTGTTAGAACTACTACTTAACTAAAAGAAAACATTTGAATAATGTTACTTGTCTTGTTTTTTTATTGTTGTGTTGTTGTTGTTTTTTAATTCAAATGTTGCAGCGAGTGGTTATTATGACATTGAAACACCTTTACCCTATACACGTAATTTGAAAACTCGACTCATTAAAATTCATCATTTTAACAATAGTTTAGTTTTAGGCTGCTCGCCATTTGTGCTCAAGCACATCGCTAGTTACGTATTTAAACTGACTTTACTTACATACATAGCACGTACATATATACAGTACATATAGGTCATATGCTTGAGCACAAATGACGAGCAAGCCTAAAACTACACTATTGTTAACTGATTAATCGTGGTGGATGTGAAAATGCGCCAATTAAGAAAATCAATAACTACTGAGGACGTAAAAATGCATAAAAAAATGTGTCTTCTTGTCCACAATGCCCTACAGCTTCATGGAGATGGGGAAATCACCAATCACAGCTGCAGGTGATCTATATAATACTTCAGGATTATAAAATTTATTGACTGCCATAAGAAATTGTTGAGTAAATTTTTGCCACAACAATAAGACTACTTTCTGACCAAGAGAAATATATTTTATAACATAATCAGGTACACAGAATGATATATTGTAGAAACCAATATTACTAAGCAATAACTGCTCATGATATAACAAGCTTTCTATTTGTCATATCATGAGCAGTTATAGTTAAATAATATTGGGATTTTCAACCATAGCAATATGTAAAAATAAATATTTTATTATATAGCAGGTGCAACTGAAGGAAGCCCTCTTACATTAAATTCATAGATGCTATAGACCAGTTACACTTGATAGTAAGATCACTACTATTACAACAGCACAAATACATCCTATCAGCTCACAAAAGTGAAAACACTTTGGAGTACCAAACTGAATACACACTCAAATATCATATCATTTAATTGAGATGTACCTGTTTTCATACACAAAGGGGCTGCTCTATTTACAAAACTTATAACACATTGATCAGTTAAAAAAAACACCCTACCTAATATCAACAAATTCTTCCTGAATGTAAAACAGCTGTGTGCAAAACGAGTTTCTCTTACCGCTTTGATTCGGTAGCAAACTGTTTCAGCCATGAAAACATACTTCCAGCCTTACAAGCACGGTTACTAAGAGCTGTAGTGTGATGCCATAAAGTTTAGCCAACAGCGCAAGTAGTTTGCTGTAGCATCAAGTTTACGCTTTTCCAATAGCCTAGAGTAAACTCTTGTTGTTGGGTGCTATATAGCTAGCTATTACCAACTTATATTCAATATTATTCAAGATATAATTCCGTGTTGCCAACAGCACACAACATCCACGTGATATAGAAAATGAATGACAAATTCTCAGTACAAAGTTTTTTGGTATGGTAAGCATCATGATATGAATAATATTAAGTGCTAATATAAGTTACCATTACAAGACTCCCACTCCAGTGACTGCTATGGAGAGAAGTCGAGCATAGAGGATACCAATAGCTGAATAGTGGAAGCTCACTCAAATTGGACATCCATCCCTCAGATAGTAGTAGAGGTCTTGGCATTGTACAGTTTGTTTCTTTAGTTTCTTTTTCCGCCCTTAACCTGTTTACATGGACTCCACCATCAGGAGCTACAATTTTGCTAGACAGGTGAGCTGGCCAATGGATGTTACGACTCGAGTGTGTAGTCAGGATAGAGTTGATGGAGCAGCGGTAGTAGTGGGTGGTATAGGATAAGTACGCAGCTGCGCAGAATAATCAATGGACGTGTCGTTATATGAACGTTCATTATGTGCAGGTTTGTACCGAACTGAAACCTTGTGGCCTTGATTTCAAGTGTATAGTATCGAGGTGCTCGACTCAAGCCTTAGAATGGACCATCATAGGGTAGTTGTAGGGTTATGCAAATGGCGTCTTGGAGGACAAAGATGTGGGTGGCATCTTGAAGAGAATCTTGGGCCACAGTGACTGAATGTTGACTAGGTCAAGTAGGTATGGCTTTTAAGGACTGCATTCTCTGGCGCAATGCTGTGACAAAGCTGCGAGGTTCTGGACAGCTGTCGGGATCATGGGAGATGAAGAAGGCCGCTGGTAATCTCAACTGAGTACCATACATTAACACGGCAGCAGAACAACCAGTATCTTCTTTCAAAGCAGTACAAATGTCAAGTAGTACCACGAGAAGAGCTGTCCTTGTATGAGATTCCCCTTTAGTGCTGCTTCGTGACCTATAAAAATGTTCCACAAGACCATTTCCACATGGGTGGTATGCATAGTTCTAATACACTTTGTCTTAAGTAGATGAGTGATTGCTTCAAACAAATGTTGGCTGCCTCTCGGTAGTGATACTGGAGTGTGTGCCGAAGCGAGATACCCATGTATTGATAAAAGATTGAGTCACTGTCTTTGCTGTGCTATCCACGGTTAGGACAGCTTCCGGCCAACGCATGAATCAATCAATACAGGTGAGGTCATACATGAATCCATCGGCCAATGGTAAGGGTCCTATAGTGCACAACATCATAAACTTCCAAATAATTATCTCCTACATACTGCAGTTTTAGCAGAAAGTATTCATACAGTAGAATCAGCTTAAAAAACTGAGCAAAATAATATAAACGTTTGTGTATTTTTATTTAAAAATAAGTCTTTTTGAGCTTACCTGATAAAGAAGTAAAAAAAATTACGGGTGCAACATCATCACGACATAATCATTACATCACGCATACTATTAGAATTGTAGAAGAAGTGAACGGTAGAGTGCGATTAAGAACTACCGCTTTTTGAGAGTGTCTACACATTTTTTTCGAAATGATAGCACAGTGATCATGCCTACAAAAAAGTAAGAGACAGTGTTTGAGTGTTGGAGCAGCGTGTATAGCGAGAGAGAAGCTCAGGGAAAGGCAAGTTGCCATGTGCAGTGATGTGGTTTCAGAAGCCCAAGAGCCAATAGCATCAACAGCAGTGGAGGTCAGTTCAGCGAAATTCTAGCTAACTTTTCTGATGAAGCGTGCAAGTTTTGGACAAGGATGATAAAAGGTCTTTTTCCCTGCCATAATTTTGTCACACACTTTCAACTGAATAATACTGATGCTGCTGAAATGGCTGCTACAATGATAACGAGTCTGACTGGTCTGTGTGACAGTGGAGAACTGGCCTTATTGCAAATGGTGGAAGAACTTCCAGAATCTAAATAGGGTATATATTGTAGAACAGGTGTTCTATGGCAAAATAAGGAGCTAAATAAGAAAGCTATTGACTTCATGCTTCAATGAAGGGTGAGCGAAACATGACTTCTTTAGACTTTTGCAAATGGGTGAATAAAACCTTACTCCCAAATTCTACTTTGGAGCCAGGATATCTTAGAATGGTCTCAGCCCAGACTGCTTGTAGGTGGCTTCATCATTTGGGTTTTGAAGTAATTACTACAAAAAAGGGTATATTTATTGATGGCCATGAACGGGATGATGTAGTTGAGCAGCGTAGCTTTTTTCTTCGACGGATGGCAAAAATAGGATTTCTACATCCTAGCAATGCTCCAACAGAATGTTCCTTGAGTACTTATCCTGATGTTGATGTTCCAACAATAGATACGGGTAGAAAACTAATATTATTTCAATATGAAAGAATTTTTTCTGCTAATGTAGATCAGAATATAATGTGGGGAACTAAAGGGCAAACAATGATAAACCAAAATGCAAAGGAGCTCGAATATTGGTTTCTGACTTTGTCGATGAATATCATGGATTTCTTGCTCTGAGTATTGACAAGTTCGACATTGCAAAATCATCATTCGTAAGTGGTGTACGGAGAAAGCAGAGAAGGGTATTGGACTAGAGACAAGTTTATCATGCAAATGAAGAAGCAGTAAACATTGCTGAAATTAAATATCCCAAAACTTCTGGTTGGCGACATGTGTGGGATTTTTACCATAGCGGCTGCCATGCTACAATGTCTGATGATGCCTTAGATGTGAATCACATGAATATTTGCCCTGGAGGTCAACAGCGCATCATGCATGATACCATTCACAATGGAAGACCACAAAGAATGTATAGAGTAGTTAGAGGAGAAATAATAGCAAAGGGTATGAAGTCCATTCTTGAAGAGAGAGAAATATCTACTGCTGGTAAAAATACTGACTGAATGCGAAATGAACTTGCAAGTCATCACGACTTCAAGAATGTATTAAACATGATTGAAAAGTAGTTGCGAGAGAATGGTCATATTTGCGTATTTTTACCGAAGTTACATCCAGAGCTTAACCCTATCGAGCATGTTTAGGCACAGTTGAAGAGATATACAAAGGGTCATTGCAAGTACACTTTACCATCTCTTCAGAAGAATACACCCCTTGCATATGACATTGTAACATTGGAAAACATTCAAAACCAATTTTCGCAAAATTAGACACTATTTGGAGGGTTTGACCCCAGGTGCTGAATTGCAAGATGCACTGAAAAATAAAAAGAAGGCAGTCAAATCACACCGACGTATTGGCTTGAATGAGTAATTCAGCCTCAACTTCCAATACGAACTTCCTCTGTTAGACTCTTCTCCTTTGATTTCTGCAACACGTATATAATTGTTTGCTGACATGTTTAACATAATAATAAATCATTTTAGTAGTAGTTGAATAGTGATAATAATATTTTCTAATAGTTTGAATGTATTTTAGTTTTAAGTGTTGCTAGTGAGGTGTTCAGTAACATGTAACACATTCTTAGGATTTTAAATTGCATGTAGAGGTCAAAGGTTAATGATATTCATGAAATAGACACCCAAATAAAAAAAAATTAATGTCTTATCTGAAAATATAACTTAAATCAAGTGCTGATATGAATGATCCATTAGACTAGTAAAAACAAGAATTAAATCTCGTGAATTGTACATACTGGAACGGGTAATAAGTCACCGATTAAGAATGTCATTATTTTCAGAAACATGTAAAGTTAACAATGATGAAGTTAATTAAACAAAATTTTTAAATTTGATAATAATTTTTTTTTTCTCAAAATGGTTGCATTTGATAAAAGAATTGCTCATAATTATTGGGGTAGTAATAGTCTTCCAATAATGGAGTTGTTACAAATAAATAGAATTATATAAAAATCCTTGCAGTTCAAAGGTTAATGATATTCATGAGAATGGACCTGCCTACATTTTAGTAAAATAAATACTTTAACTGAAAATAATAGATAAACTACAAAAATGTTGTAGATTCTGAGATATTTTTAATTTTGTTAAACCCTGGTTTTTGGAACTTTATGCAGTAATGCACTTTACCAGATCATTGTGTACCTTGTCAAAACACGCATCTGGAGTGGAAAAGGTACCAGGTGGAGACTTGCTATATACCTATTCACTTTGGCTTGTTGACATTGAAGACAAGAATGTGCCCACTGACATGACATCTGCATTAATGCCAGGCCAGACAAAGTGCTGGGTTACAAGTTGCTGAGATGCTCGGACACCTGGATGAAATAGTGCATTGAGAGCAACAAAAACTGGACGTCTAAGCTCCATGGGTACCAGTGGACATTGGGTACCAGTAGAGACATCGCATAGAAACCTGATACCATCTGACGGGGCAAGGGGAACCTGCTTGAGCTTCAAGGAATAATCTACTGGCAAATTGAGAAAACTTTAGCCAGCAGACCTTAGCCATTGCATGAAAATTAATTACTGGAGCTGCATCACCTGTGTAAACAGCATTCACTGCCAGTCGAGAAAGGGCATCAGCAACTGCATAGTCTGAGCTTGAGTGTGTCGAATGTCACATGTAGACTGACAGATAATATCAAAGTGTCTTGATTGCCGAGGCAAATAACGCTCAGGCTTGTTTGAAGGGGCAAATGTGAGGGTTTGTGGTCCATGAGAATGTAGAATTGCCTACCGTCAATGAAGTACTGGAAATGCTTGACTGCTGGGTAGCTTCAGCAAGTGCAGTCTTGACAGTGTCAAATGCGGAGATAGCTTCATCATTCCAGACTGAGGAATGAACTAGAAGGAGGTTGAGGGGATGTAGAAGTGTGGCTCCTCTAGGAATGAACAGGCGGTAAAAGTGGACCATGCCTATGAATTATCTTAGCTGCCGTTGGTTGGTAGGCTGTGGAAAGTCACGAATGATAGGTACCTTGCTCTCCATGGGTCTGATGCCAGAGGAATCCATGTGATAGTCAAGAAAATCAACAGAGGGTACATTGAAACACACTTCTAAGGGTTGATAAAAACAATGTTATCCTCAAGTCTTTGGAGAACTGCTTATGTTCCGTTTGTGAAGAACTTGCAATGAGAATACAATCCACATAACCATAGCAAAATGGTAATCCACGCAACACCTGGTCGATAAATCTCTGGAAAGTTTGTGTCACATTCCGAAGACCAAATGACATTTAAAGAAACTGGAACAAACCAAAGCGTGTGGTTATAGCCGTTTTCGGAACGTCTCAGGAGCAACTGGAATTTGGTGGTAGGCTCGTACCAAATCCCAATGTGAGAAGATGGAAGCTTCACGGAGTGTGGTAGTGAAGTCGTGAAGATGTGGGACTGGGTAGTGGTCACAATTATCTTATTAAGTGCCCTGAAGTCATCACATGGGTGGCAATTGCCAGGGGTATGCTTCGGTACCAGGTACAGAGGAAATGCCCAGCTACTGCTGGAAGGATGAATTTTCCCAATTGCAGCATGTGATTGAATTCCTGCTTGGCAACACGTAAATATTCTGGCGCAAGACGACGTGTGCATGCAGCCACAGCCTGTCTGGTAGTCTGAATATGATGAGTCACAGTGTACTTGACCGGACGATCAGAGAAGCAAGCTTGAGTAACAGATGGGAACTTGGACAAGAGTTGAGAATATGAGTCTGATGAGTTTACTGGATGACGGGTAAGGCCACTGGATGAGGTATCCATACAGACGACACCTTGAAGAGGGAGGTGAGTGGTGGAGTCACTAAGTGCGTGGTTACGAAGATATGACTAACAACCTGAAATGGTAAAAAAAGTTAGCACCAAGAATAGCATGTTGTATATCTGCCTGCCACTACAAGTACCCAGCGATATGTACGGCAATGTCCTATATCCATGGTGAGTGAATGCATTCCAAATGTTGGTATTTCCGAACCATTGATAGCTTGCAGTAGCACATTGCCAGCTTCCCAAAACGGTCCCTGGACTGGGTGTGGCAACCTCCATGACCTTACCGGCCATATCAGCAAGCTGGTCCAACATGGTACCCTCAGGAGTGGATGCTAAGATCATGCTTACTTCTGAAGAGAGACATTGGAGAAGAAACTCACGTAAAAATGAATTATCTGTCATTGTGGGACGATAGCCTAGTAATTGCTGTGAGTGGCGTAGGAACTGTGTTGCTTTGCGGCTACCTAGCTCCTCTGAAGTGAACAATAATGGAAGTTTCTTCTATTCAGAACCAGTAGTACACTAGTTAACTGAGTCTTTAGGGTGTCATACGGATTGTCACTTGGTGGGTTAACCAATAGATCTCGAACTTCAACCGTGACCTCAGGAGCTAAGGAGAACACCACATGTTGAAATTTAGATTGTTGGGAGGTGATGTGCCTACACGCAAACTGTGCTTCAACCTGGGCCAACCATAAGTCAGGATCAGCTGGCTAGAATGGCGGAAATTTTAAAATTGCTGACATGGCAGATATTTCAGGTAGTATTCCTCCAGATCCAGACTTTGAAGTGCTGGGTGGAGTTTCGGAAGCTGAAGAACCTGGAGGCCTAGTGTGGCTGCCAAAATCCGAAGTCGAGCTCAGGGTCACCAATTGTCGTGGGGTGCTATGTAGCTAGCTATTACCAACTTATATTCAATAGTATTGAAGATATAATTGTGTGTTGACAACAGCACACAACATCCACGTGACATAGAAAATGAATGACAAATTTGAAGTTCAAAGTTTTTGGTAGGTAAGCATCATGATATGAATAATATTACACGCTAATATAAGTTACCACTACACTCTATCGTTCGATAATACTGTCCCAGGGCAATCTTCACTGTTTGTCTTCTTACTCTAGTTTATGTCACCCTCCCACCTAACAATCAATCCTCCGATTCCTGCGTGTGCACCCGTGACCGCCCGTATTACATAAAGCGCAATTAAAATTCTTATTGCGTATAATCGGTTAAACGATTGATTTTAACTCCTAACTCTCAAGCTACTAAAAAAGTTGGAGTTTTTTTTATATAAATTATGCATGTACGGTAAAGGGAATTCATTGCCATAGTAACCACATGCCGCAACTGTTCCAATTAAAAAAAAGCAACAAAAACAAGTCACATTATTTAAATGCTTTCTTTGTGATATTCTTTAGCTAAGTAGTAGCTGTAATGCACATTACCTTCTTCCACTAGTTACCGCTAATCAGGAGGACAAATCCCGTCCAGAACTAACTGCAGTGTATTGTTCTGAAACATTCACTCCAAATAATCTCATCTGTGACTAACTCCATCGGGCTACTACCAGCTCCAACTATTCCACTACTTTTCTCTTCAAACTCTGCTGCGTAGGCTCTGTCATTATCTCTTCAGTTCTTTCAGTCCGGGTAGCTACTGGTAGTGTACTTCAGCCCTATCCGCCTACATGTCCGAATCTTGTGCTGAACTCCCCTGCCCACTAGTAAGCAACCAGCTCCAAGCAACATGGGGAATACGCTGTCACTTTTGCTTTAGGGACCAACCAATTCTTACATGAAATTAGCCAACTTATGGCTCTTTAGTGTATATCTTATTCTTTGTTTACAATTTGGACCTGAGCCATCATAAGTCAAAATATTTATCATACCAATAAATTGTGCCTTATGAAGATCAAGGTTTTGGATGGGTGGGTGAAATTACAAATCAATGGTCACCTTGTATATAAAAAATCAATATATTTTTTTCAATCAGTAATTTGAATCTAAATTGTGCACACGGGCAGTAGCTACATACCCCTTAGAATAAAGTTACAGAAAGTTTTAGAATAATGCGTGAGCTAAATGATGCATATACATTTTACTATATACCAAAAACGAAAATAGAGATTAAAATGTGGCACTGTAATGTTGAATAAACACCTGTGAGCTACTACCACTGGAAAGAAATCAGCACTGTAGCTCTCTTGGCTGCTTCAGAATTCAGAATATCACTGAAGAGTAACCGGTATTCAGAGCAGTATCTTAGTCCCAGACAAGTGTGTATTCTTGAAATTTGGCTTGCTGGAGTCCTCAGTTAGTGCCTATTCTACCTTTAGCTACAAAGGAAGCCCATAGTGCCCAGCAAATGAAAAAAATACATTACATGACAACACTATCAATTTGTGGTTATGGACCTCAGTTTTCTGTGGCAGGGCACCCTTAAAGAATCATCTCAAGACAATTATAGGCCTTTCGAATAATTCTATAACTTCTCTTTTAACTTTCTTCATAACCTAATTTTAGTCTTCAGCAGCACATTGAAGTCCTGCATGTTGAGGTAGAAGTGTATTTCCTGTGTAACACACTTGCGTTGAAGTGCACTCTATTTAACTCCACTCAACAAAAAGAATGTAGTCTTCAAAGGGTTAGCTATGTGCTGAGGTCATAGTCAAAGTGGTTTAACGGTACTGATGTGACACAGTATCATTATCAGTAGTCCTATGTATTGTTAGGTGAATCACAAAGTAAATAATAGTTGAAGAATTTAGGTGTGCCATACATAGACGTTAATGACAATGCTTATTCACAACCTTGGAATCAAATATACAGTCATAAAAATGTAGATTAAATAGAAATAAATTTATTAACTAATAAAAATTAAGAATAAAAGTAATAAATAATTATGAAACAATTTTTATTAATATTAATTTAAATGACAGTAAATTTGTGCAATATTTAAATTTAATATTTAAATTCTGTTTAATATTACAATATATTTTTATATTAAAATTTATAAACACATTAACATTTATATATAAAATAATAGCTTGTTAATCTTTAAGTTAGATATTTGTGGTGTCGAGACTAAATGTATAAGATTTTCGACATTATTTCTAGCTTAATAATGCAGCAAAATATTTCTAAATGTGTATCAAATTTGTTGTTTGAAAGGTTGTACCATTATCTGTTTCAAAACTGTTTCAATAAAAACTTTCTGTTTTAGAGTAGTCGACCATCTTCTGCAAAAATCATGCAGATTTCTTCAAGGAAACAAAGATGGAAATAATGCTATTCATTTAGCTTGCAAAAATGGCCACATTCAAACTATGGAGCAGTTGGTGCGGCCTCAGATAGGCTTCAATTCAAGGTAATCATTTATGAGTAAACAAAATAAAGAAAAAGTTTTAGGCAGTTGATATTATAATTAAATTAATAGTAATAGTGTGTTTAATATAAATTTTTAACTCTGATTAATATGTATTTGCACGAATAGAAATAAGAAAATAATGACACCATTGGACATGGCATGTCACAGTGGGCATGAAAGATTGCTGAAACAACTTATTAAAGTTATGAAAGACCACAATCCCGAAGAGCTCATAAATCTGCTCAATGCTGAACAAAAGCAACAAATTTGTGTACAAAATTCAGATGAAAAACTGCCCATCTCTCCACTTCATATTGCTATTGCACAGGATCATCTAGCTATAGTGAAAATCTTGATCAAAGAAGGATCTGATGTCACTTTGAGACATAGTGAATCAGAGTTGTCACCTCTTGAAGCTGCTATTAAATTGGAGCGTGAGTAAGTTCTCAAATCATAATAATGTAGGTTATAATTGAGATGTTATAATTGGACTAGTGTTTATAGCCTAAAATACAAAGAAGCTTGTGAATTTACCTACAAAATCAAATTAAAGCATTAAGAATCAATTTTTGTTATCCAAGCAATGAACAAACTTCACTTAAAAATATAATAATTGAATTGACATGATAGAATTGATGAAGTCATTGTAGAAAAACATAGTGTGCATAATAGTGAAAATTTTGGTTGTGTCACTGTCGTTTACGTACAATATTAATCTTTTTTGCTGGGTAGAATAAAGCTTAATTTGATCTTGTAAAATGAACTGTTATCTGGTGAGATCATTTAGCACTCATCTAATTAATGATTCTTAATAAATAAACTGTATTTTTGCTTCAACGTCTTTTATTTAGATCCATTGCTATGGCAATTGTTAATAGTGGGAATGACAATTTAAATGCTGCTTTGATGTGTGAATGGAAGTCAGAAAAAGGAACAACAGTTTTTAAAGAACTAATAAAGGAATTGCCTAGTGAGTAATTTTTAATTGCTTCTTTATGCATTGTGATGATAGTAATTTTCAAAACAAAACATCACTAGTGGTGTACTTGAGCAAAAATTGTGAGCGAGCCTGCCTAATTATGTTACATAAATTATGGTACTATAGTAGTTAACTATTTATTTTTATTAAAATATAAAATTGCTTTTTTTACCTCTATTTCCAAGAGTGGTAGATTATTTAGCATCCATTATTAAAATCATTCTGATTGTCTTAATCACCAGTAGCTAGTGTCAACAGGCACTCAGCTACAAAAAATGGCAATCGTTTATTTGTAATTTTAGCTAAAAATATGGAATTTCGTACTGACGTCAGTATTCTGAGTTATAGTAGCTTTAATATTTAGGATTTCTGACTATCTGAATTACCTCTAACAAACACTCAGCTGCCATGTAAAAATGGCGAAATGTTTTAATTCATGTCTGGTAAAGGGTTTCCACTTGCAACAATTTTGGGACTTGATAAAGAAAAGGATATATGATCAACTTTTGCTCAGTTTTGAGCCTAACCAAGACTCCACTGTAGTATACAGAAAAAATCTGGTGGCAAGCCAAACAATATGCTTTTTTTGGACATGTGCATTTTAAATGCACACATACAAACGATATAGAGCCATAACCCTTTTTTTCAATTGTCCACGCCTAATACTGTTCGCTTGCTTTGCATGCTAGCCAATTAGCAAACTTCTGTATTAACAAGCTGACAGGTATGATGTTTCTATTGATTATTTTTGTAACCTTAGGTGAGAATTAATTTGTAATATGTTGACATTTTAAAACTTGTAGGAGATTACAAAGCTATAAAAAGCATAATATATGTACATATATATATATTTTATATATTCCACATTAGAAATCTTTACAACTTTTTAATTATAGGTACATGATCCGTGAGATAACTCACTTTATCACATTATCTCTTATCTCAAGACTGAGCACAAGATCTACTTTACCTTAGTAGTTATAGCAACCAGTTTGGCTTGCCATTTTTCTGGGTTTTTGCAGCTACCTTCCTCTAGTGAAGTAGGTTAGAGCAGCTGCTCAAGTATCTGCTGGGGGTGTGGGTGAGTCCCTGGCCAACTGTACACCAAGAGTTACCAACCCTATAGTACAAACTATTTCAGGGAAGGTATCTAGCATGGTATAAACCACTTATTACACTCTGCAGAGTGATAAGGATAGATATTTCAATCTCAGGCTTTATTTTCACTCTCCTCTGGCTCTTGAAAATAAATTATCCTGCTCATGAAATATTTCGCCATATCACACTCTGACTCATGTAATAGGTACTATAATATAATATATAATATATATAATATATATACATAGGGTTCTCATTCTACTGCTCATACAGAAAACAATTTTGAAGTTCACTTTATTAATTTAGACTTGTTGGTGTGTTGCTTTATTATCTGTATGTTTGTTTGACTGTCTAAACCTCAATCATTCTGTTAAGTGACTTATTAGTACTTATAAGTGACTCCATTATTATTGTAACACTATTATATGTGACCGTCTACAGGAAAACCGGGCACAACGCGGCGTGCGTAAATATCGAGAAAAGATCGATAGATTTCTTAAAAATGTATTGTTTCAAGCCAACGGAAGGGAACGGTTAGGTCTATTATAGTGGGAACGACTTAAGCTACGACGATAAAACTTGGAGAGCTCAATATCTGGACGCCGACAACTCTGTAATTGCAAAAAAAAATTAGAAGGGTGCCGCGTTGTGCCCGGTTCTCCTGTAGACGGTCACATATCACTAGTGGTGTGCTTTAGCACAAATGATGAGCGAGCCTAAAACTACATTAATGGTTTTAACTTCTAACACTCAAGCTACTAAAAAGTTGACTTTTTAAATTACGTATGTATGGTAAAGGCATTCAGTGCCATAGTAACCACTCCCGGCAACTGTTTGAATTGGGGGGAAAAAGCAACAAATAACAAGTCACGTTATTTAAACTTTTTCTTTGTGATATTAGTTGTAAAGCACAATACTTTCACACAACTGAACATACCTATGCAAGACTTATGGACAAAGATTTTTCAAGTAAAATACTGCTGCATAGGGTTTATAACTATGTCAAATAGCGTATGTACCTACCACAGCAACTAATTCGAATAGAAATGGAACTGTCGTAAATTTTTGACTGCACCCATGAAAGAATTCAAAGCGGTAAACAATTTAATTTCTAGGATGATAAGGGTAATGATTGATAACCAGAGGATTCTGATTAGTGACATCTGGGACGGGGCCGAACACGGAGCTAACACGAAAATACGGGAGGGTCAAAGAACAAAATGACATACGTACGTCCAAACATATATATAAACAAACAAACATCCCCGATTTTCAATTGTGTTAACCCTGAGAGTGTCTTGCTCGCTTTGCTCGCTCGCCAATTATAAAAACATTAAACTCTGACAGGAGCAATCTAGTTTCAGGGGTGTCGGAACGGGTGCGGCTGAGTGGCCATGGCCGCACCAATAATTAGTGGCGTGTTCTTTTTTGTCGAACTTGGGTTGTCGAAATTGAGTGGTTGAAATGATTTCTGCCGGGATTTAATAGCTAATATCGAGCCTTTTAGGAAATTTCGGACATGCCTGGTCTTCGTCACTGTGCCAAAGCGATCTTTTGAAAAACAAAAACAAATGCAGTTTGGAGCTCTTTCCAGCATTGTTGGTCCGCATAATGGCCATTTTACACTACTAGGACTCTTCCCATTTTTAGTAATTTGCCACACATACTTTAAAATGCTTGAAGAAAATAAAGCTATGAAGGCCACAAATGGTGGATTCAGTTTTTGTGTTGTTTGCATTGTTTGTCCAAGTAGCTGTATTAGTTATACAATATATACACTCTACATAATAGATAACTTCAATTTAACATTATGTATTTGACATGAACCTACTGGTTGTTATTAAATCATTTTATTGGTAATAGCTTATACAAACATTTTGGTGTGACCACAGTGGCACTTGAATGGATACGCAGAGCATTGAATTAAACTCTTTGGTTTATAAAAAAAAAACACTTTATTGTAACAAGTGGGTGTGGTTAGATGGGTGTGGTTATAATGGCCACACCAATACAATCTGGCTTCTACTACCCTGAGTTTATAGACTGCATAAATGGTGGGCAGACTTACCAGACACAGAAATATAGCTACAAACATTCATATAGCAGATGGGCAGATGAACATATATTCAATAGTAAAAGGAATATAAGTGAATATTAATTCTATGTATATATGTTCTAAATTACAGTGGTAGCCAAGCTTGTTATGGATAAGTGCACTGAAACTAGTAATGCTGGTGGAATGATAACAGCAACTTTTGATTATACACTTATTGATCATGACGAGAAAGTGCATTTTGTAAATCGCTTAAAAGAATGCGGGTAAGGCAAATCTCCACATCAACCATGAAAGTATTATTGGTAGTTTACTCATACAGTTTGTAATAATATAATTATTATGTACATAATATATATTATTATGACAAGTATTGACAGAGAGACAGACATAAGTGCATTATGTATGCACTCAAATATTTTGCCAAGCCCACAAAATTTATAGCCTATATGTTTAGAAATATTATTTTGTGTGTAGAAGCTCTATCAAGGATATTTTGTTGAACACTTTTAACCATTTTAATAAGTGAAAAATTAAGAGAGTGCTATTTAATCATAATGTATAGTTATTAGTTCATAATGAGATAAAAAAATAAAGTTATGAAGTGCCAAAGGTGCGAACCCTCTGCGCTATTAAACGCTACCTAGCTATTACAATAAAATCTCGTTCCAAAAGAACAAGCAATCTGTTAGCTATTTTTAATGAGGTATCAAAATAGCTTGACGAATGAAAGGGGTACATGAAAGTGCTGTCTTCATAAGAGAATAAGCTAAACTAGCCAGGAACACCCACCCGCATACATTCTCAACGCGAAGCTTCACTTCTTTCAACTCCGTTAACTTCCCTGAGCATAAAGCGAACTACTACACTGCTGGTTGCAGAAATTATTTGCTCACGTGATTATGATGTGATGCTAGAGGGCATTGCCCATAAAAGCTGGTGCCTACGCAGAGGTGAAAACTTTGCGTTTTCTCGACGATTAGCCTGAAATAAAAAAAGTCGCGCAATAAAAGGTCTTAAATCTTCGCTCTGAGTAAGTTCATACCTATATCAACTGTTAATTGTCATTAATCTCCAAAATCAGAGCTTGACAGACAGACAGATAAACAGACAAACCAGACCATTGATAAAAGAATTCTACTGGGATTGGTGTTCGGGATCTTCTCACAAACGCCAGCAAGAGATGGCATCTGCTGCACCTGAGTGAACTCTGGTGCACTTGAACAATTGGAACTCGTTATCACCCTATTCACGTTTCATTGCATGTGTGGGGGTGTGCTTGCACATGCCCACTGTGTATCACCCCACCTTTTCCTGTATGTACCATGTGCTCTTTCTTTTATTCCTTTTTATTACCCAAAAATCTAAGTCACTGAGAACTTGGCTCCTAGCTACTCACTATTGCATGTGCCTGTGCATGCTAACTAACATAGGCTGGTCCTTCGAGTTGCTCTACTATTAACCCGGGCTCAGGGACTTACAACCCCTGAACATTGGTCCTTCGAGCCGGATCCACATCTGGTGAAGGTGAGGGGACCAGCGTTCTGAGCTCTCCGACTGACTATCTGACTATCTATCTCAGCTATTCTAGGCTGCGCTTTGACTAGCTAGCTGATTCCACTGATTTGCTAGTTACCTAATGTTGGCTGTTTCTGCTCACTAGCTAGCCTTGACTGCCAATCGTTCGTTCGTCCGTCCTCGTTCGTTCGTTCATCTCTTCAACGTCGCTTCTCGACAACCCGAGCCATCTGCTCAACAATTCAACGTCGCTTCTCGACAACCCGAGCCTTCTGCTCAACAATTCAACGTCGCTTCTCGACAACCCGAGCCTTCTGCTCAACAATTCAACGTCGCTTCTCGACAACCCGAGCCTTCTGCTCAACAATTCAACGTCGCTTCTCGACAACCTGAGCCTTCTGCTCAACACTACAATTCCCAGGGATTTCTTTTCAGCAGTCAAGTCTTACAGACCCGGTCTTCTACCATGTCTGCTGTCTCTAAACTCAAGTCCAGACGTGCTTCCACGCGAGGACGAATCACAAAGCAACTCAATGCTGCTTTAGACAAGCTCAAAATTGATGACGTCTCTCAAGTCAACCCAGATGATCTTGACATCAAATTGCATCTCATACAGGCCATCATCCACGAACACCAGGACATCCAGGAGTCTATCTTGGAGCAGATGGCTGTTGATGGCTCTACTGAAGAGGAGGTGCAGAAAGAGGTGGATGCTAATCTGGCGAAGGAGGCTGAATTCGATGAGCCTCTGGAGCGAATCTCTGTAGCCATCAAAATGGGTTCACTACGTCTGCAGTATCCCGAGCTGATGAGGAGAGCAGACACCTGGCTGTGCCATGGAGTTCCATCTTCTATGGAATTCTCTTCAGTCGGGAATCAGCTGGTCAAAGAGCTCCAGAACTTCATTCGGGGCATCTCACCTTTCACTACTCATCCCGACTTAGGCCCACTCTCCGAGAAAGCCACAGGAACAGTCGAGCAAGTTTTGATTCAGCTGTACAAGAAAGCAGATACCTCAGCTTCTACTCCTGCACCTGAGGCGGCTTCTTCGGTCAGGAGACCTGCACCATATACCATCAAGGCGCCAACATTTTCAGGAAAGCTCACAGACTTTCCCCTGTTTCTTGAGCGCTTCTCCGAAGTGATCAAGAACCACTGGGATCAGTACTCTGACGGTGATAGGTGCTGCATACTTGCAGAAGCCATGACTGATCCTGCTGCAAAGGAGCTGGTCGAGACTTATTCCTCTTCTGGTTACGATTGTGCTCTCAAGCAGCTGAAGGAGAGGTATGGGCGTGCTTCTAGTATTTATCCTAAGTACGTGGAGCAGCTGGTTACTCGCTCCAAGTATGAGTACTCCCAAGACTCGATGCATTCCATCATCAGAAGAGTTGAACATACCATCGACTCCATGGCAAAGGTAAAGGGCAACACTCTGGGCCAAGTCGCAGTAGCCTTGGTGGTGAGGGACTTCAATGAGGAACTCGCCAAGGAGTGGGCGAAACACCTCGGCCCTGAGGACAAGCTTCCTGACGTCCCAGAGTTCATAGCATTCATTAAGCCACTCTCCCACAATCTACCATCAAAGCCCAAACCTGCCCCCCCAGTATGTTCGGGATCTTCTCACAAACGCCAGCAAGAGATGGCATCTGCTGCACCTGAGTGAACTCTGGTGCACTTGAACAATTGGAACTCGTTATCACCCTATTCACGTTTCATTGCATGTGTGGGGGTGTGCTTGCACATGCCCACTGTGTATCACCCCACCTTTTCCTGTATGTACCATGTGCTCTTTCTTTTATTCCTTTTTATTACCCAAAAATCTAAGTCACTGAGAACTTGGCTCCTAGCTACTCACTATTGCATGTGCCTGTGCATGCTAACTAACATAGGCTGGTCCTTCGAGTTGCTCTACTATTAACCCGGGCTCAGGGACTTACAACCCCTGAACAATTGGAAAGCCAATACAAAAGGTGTGCTATCATTATGGGTATCTGATTGTTTGCAGCTACCTCACTTCTTTATGATCTGCTGAGTTTAAAATGATAGCTAGTGACACAGAGACCGCAATATCTGGTATACGCTCCATTAGGATCTAAGGCAGGAATTGGTGTCAGTAATAAGTTTCATACTTAGCTAATTGGAACACATTTAATAGCTAGAGTGCACATGCAATATTTGATAGCTTTTGCAAGAAATTAATTGGCATTAGTCATGGTTGATCACAATATACACTTGAGTAATTATGGTCAAGGTTGCTCAGCTACTTTATTACAAATGTATAATTTTAAATGGATCTTACACTTATTAAAGCTTTATCAATGTGAACTTTGTAGTAATATCCCATAGTAATAACTATACATGATCACAATCACAATGCTTTTTTGCATTTACTAGTACATTACATGCAAGATTTAATTGCTATTATTGTATCAGTAACAGTTGGTTGTCTAGCAAAGAAATAGTAACACAAAAAATACACACTTTAATTGAAGATGCTATTCTCATTATGTCCATTGAAATGGTTCTAAAAAGTGTGTAGTTGTTTATTTAGGACTAGTTTGACGTCTAACCTGCAGTTTAAGTTTCTGTTTTAACCACACTGCCTGAAATGTGTCCATTGCCATAACAAAATCGTAAATTAGTGTATTAACTAGTTTGTTAACCTCTGATCTATTGCCTTGTAAATTTTTTGTTAACTTTAATTATCATGACAGTTTACGTATTTTGTTATGGTTGTATATACATGGACACTTTTCACCCTGTGCCAGCTAAAGGGATTATAACAGTTTTAGTTGAATGACTGCAAAAAAAAAGGTATTAATTCAAACAGATTTTTTTTATACATTGGAAAATGTCTAGTAATCTAGAACTAGTTATTCCCTGGGGTAGCTTGCCTTATAAAGCTCTGAGTGGGTGGTAACCAGCTTTACGAAACTCCTCTGCATGAATGTAATAAAATGTTACACGCCTAAGATTAGCATTTTGTACAGTTTCTACGGGTGCACGTAATCCGTTTCCAATCCCGATAAAATTCTTTTATCAATGAACAGACAAACAGACAGGATGACTACTATAACCCACTAGTGCATGCATGTTGAAGGTTAATAGTGATAGCATACTTACTGATTATCAAATGAAGATGCTGTTTCTTTAGTTAAACATTAAATTTAAAGGTTATTTTTTTGATTACTTTAGATGGTGTGAAGATAAAAAGCAGGCTCATTCCCTACTACTAATGGTATACTATGCTACATGCTCCTATTAGTAATAGTAATTAGGGTAGATAAGCAGAAATTCACAAAATTTAGGTTTTATTATCATTACTATTATTTTTTAGTTTTTACTATTATAATAGCAAATTTTCTCATTCTAAAAGCTAATATTGTTAGTTAAAACTTAATCTGACATTTAGACTTCTTACCAAATACCGACCATAATCATTTTGGTTATTGTTGTCACTGTTGTTATTGTTGTTCTTGTCATTATTATGGTTTATTACTATTACTATTATTATTACTATTATTCTACAATAATTATAATACTTTTATTTTGTATTATTGTTGCTACGATTAGCTAAGTCCTTATCACCTTGCTGACACATAGGCCTTATGTTTTCTTATGCATGTATTTATAGGCTAAAAAGAAACATAAAGACTTACTCGATCATCCATTAGCAAAGGAAATGGTGAACAGAAAGTGGAAAACTTATGGTATTCTATGGTACTTGTTAGCACTACTACTATATGGATTCTTTGTCGGGCTTCTGACGTTTTATGCATTAAGATCTCCCAATCCACAGGATATTAGTTGTGAGTTAGTTGTTCATCTAAATATTAATTATCTTGTTTGACATTATACCAGACTGCACGTCACATGTCTAGTACTCTGGATACATCATTATTAATAAGTCCCTTTAAAGTACCAGAATTTTTCATTTTGACAATTTTTTTCTGAAAAAGCTAGTTATTTTTAGGCCATACAATCGTAAGCAAATGTTGGTAATATCCATGAGCAAATAACTTGTTTGCTGCCCGCAGTAGTTTTGCATTACCATATTGTTTACCAGAGTGCTTGGAGTTTCCCATTGAAACTACTGTTGAGGTGAGTGTCGCTTGTATGTTAAGCTTCTTGTATGAAGACAGGATTAACGTCTACAGTTTCATTGCACGAGTTGCATATCAACTTGCTCAAACTTTATATATAGATGTTGCAAGCATACGTATTGGAATATTCATATTGATACTACTGCAAATAAACAATTCTTTTCGTCTTTGTAATAGTGACCATGTGTATAATAATGCTGAGGGTACGCACCTTTGGTGCTTAACTATAATCTCAGTGGTAGCTCAGTAATGAAGCACTTAGAGTTTGATAGTATTTTCAATATATAAAACTTAAACACTTGTTAAACCTGCTATTACTATAAGGATGGTGCTGAGCAACAAAGTAATAATAGTAATAACTTGAGATGGAGCAATGGCTATATAATAAATTGGTACAGTAAAGCAATTAGGGACACGATGAGCAAACCATAACTGGTTACTTAATACAATTAAAATGTTAACATGTCAGGGTTGTATAAATTTGTATATAAAGGACATTATACGTTTAAAAATATTTATAATAACAAGAGTAATGAAATTAGTTATTTTTCATTTCGGCGTGTACAGCACTCTTTGCCTTTGGTAAACCTGAATGCTATAAATTTTGTTGTGTCAAGAACTATGAATGCACAGAGAAATATTGGAGTACCTGAAAGATGACATTGCTTTTCTCGAGAAAATCAGCCTAAAGGCAGTGAATAATTTTTCAGTATCCAAGGGTAAAGGGTCAATTAAAAAAAAGGTTACTGTAAAAGTGGAACTCTAGCTTGTAAATTCTAGCAAGCTCTATTACTCATGCTATGAGGCTACGAACACTTTGTGTTTGGATCATGTCTGAGACGTTGTAAAAAAGTTTTTGACGGCCCTATTTACTTACCTCAAGAATAATAGCTGTATCTAACTTATTCACTTACTTTTCTACATAATCTGAGAACTCACGAAATTCTTGCCATATAACTCAAACATAGTTTCATGAAGGGGCCTAAATGAAGCCCAGTTACTTTCTTTTAGTCCTCCAGCAACCGGATTTTTTTATGGTGTCGTGGAGACACGTAGTAATAGTATATGGATATAAGACGTCCTTACTTTAGCTACTTTAATTGAGGGATAGCAAAGTTAGTGCAGCTTTTATATAGTTGTTATTTGACTTTTTAACAGTAGTATACAATTTTTCTTGAAATAATTAAGCATTTGATATAATATTATTTATTTTCAAGAGCCTGAGGCAGAGTGAAAATAAAGCCTGAGAGTGAAATATCTAGCCATATCACTCTGAAGAGTGTAATAAGTGGTTCATTCCACACTAGATATCTTCACTGAAGTAGTTTTTTGGTAACTCAAGGTGTAAAGTTAGCGAAAACTTACTAGGGACTCCCCACAACCCCAGCTGATATTATAGCAGCTGCTCTAACCTGGCTAGCTGAAAGGTAGCTGTAAAAACCAGAAAAATTGTCAACAGGCCCAGTTGCTATAACTACTCTGGTAATGAGCATGCACAGTACAACCATGAGGTAACACCATGAGATATCTGTGAGATATCTCACGGGTCACTACCTAAAAATATCATTGTGAAGATATCTAGCTTGGAATAAATAAATATATATTATAATACATAAATTATACATATTTTATAGAACATAGCTGGTAACTTGTGGGCAATCTGATTGGTTGTTACTCAAATTTATTCAAGTGGACTCATATTTTGTAGCATTTAGAAATAGAGTAACTTGGATGCTTGCTATGCTCTAGGCTTTACTGTCACTAATTGTTTTGCCTAGATCAGTTGTTGCTAGGTTCTAAAAGTGTTATATTTAGATATTGTGAATTGACATTTAAATTAAAAAAATTTGGCCACGAGTAGTGTCTTCACTGTGCTCACATGTCACAGCTCAAGGCCTCAGAGTCCTAAACACAGCAGATTGCTGGTATCTTAATCTATTATATATTCACTAATACATAATATATATAGGTTATGTGTAAAAATTCATATTAACCCTTTTTTGTTTATAGAAACAGGTGGTATAGCTCATATTAGAGTTATTTGCTTAGAAACCTGTAGCTTACATTAAATGCACTAAGTTAAAATGCAAATACAGCTCAATTTTGTCATCTAAAATTTTATGCCAATCTAGCTACCATACAAATATAGATATTGTTTGATTAAGTATAGATATTATTTTATATAGTATTTATTATTGTGATATATTACTTCTTATTTATGCTGTCTTTCTTAATTTGATATAGGTAGGGCAGATTTTAATGGAACATTCAACTTTCCATACAATGATTCTAGCTTTTATTTTCTAAATAAAAATGAATGTGGTAAGAAAATATTATAGAATGCAGTTTTAATGTAAACATCAATACAAAAATTCATATGTAGCAGTTATTGCTCCTGGTATCAATGTCAGTAGCATTGATTGCTTGACTGGTAACCAGATTTGCTCAGATGAAGGTGCAAGATTACAATGTGGATTTTCTAATGAACAATGTGGACAATGTGGTTAGTATATTTCCTATCCATATGAGTAAATGTCTGAATAATAACTAAATTAATAAATCTGGATGTATATTGATGAGATTTATGTACTTAAAAGCACATGCATCTCATCAAAAATACAATTGTATTTATGAAAAGTCTTTGTAATTAACATGACTAGTCTACTTAGCATATTTCATCAACAACTAGAATTTTATATGGTCTATATGAATTTATTAGATGAACATGTTAGTACAATCAAAATTTCATACATAGTTTATTGTAAATTTATTAAAGCTTGAAACTATATTATTCTTTATTAATATTATTTTACAGGAATAGGAAATGCCACAAGAATTCTGCTTAATATTGCAGCAGTATTTATAATAATAATTGCTATAATCCATCTGTTTATTGAAATCACTAAATTTCTTATGTTGAAATTTCATTACTTGACTGATTGGACAAATTATATAGACTTGACATTGTTTGTCTTTTCAATAATATTTGTCTCTTCATTCTCAACTTGTATGTGTCCTTCAACATGGCAGTGGCAGCTCGGTTCAGTAGCTGTTTTCCTAGCATGGATAAATTTGCTAATATATCTTCGAATGCTACCTGGAGGTAATTAACATTCTATTAAATTGTTTATTTTGACATTGGTAATTTAATTACTCTAGGGTTGCAGATAATAATGTTTGAAAAAATTTTCCTGACCTTTGGAAAAACCATTCTTCTGACCACAGTATTGGTGGTAGCATTTTCTATTGCTTTTTATATGATTTTCCATGTTCCAGGCTTGGATTTTATGGTAAGGTAGATGTGGACTTCTATTAAGCATATAATAAACATAACTAATCTTAATTATAATAACCACATTTGTTGCAATAAGACACCCTTTGTCATACCATTATCATTGCAAGTGTATAGTCATTCATCACTTCTGTTTTGACTTTCTCATTTCTTTTTAATAATTACCCAGTAATTGGGCATTGTAAGAGTCTGATGGAATCATTGCAACTATCACGTTATTGCCTTAAACTACATTTGCTAACCTTTTGATTGAGTTAAAATTCCATGAAATGATATTTTTTTTAAAATAACCCACTCTTTAAAATGCAATAATATATAGGACAGATAACGCAATATACCAATCTATCCTTAATCTTTATGTTAACTTTGAATTTAGGACTTTATTCTTAGTTTCAAGATCCCTTGTTTATGCAGTTAACTCTATCTTATTCAAATATGCATGCTTAGTTACATATAACTATTTAATTTCAGAGGTCTCCATTTTTCACTCCTGGACTTGCTCACATTAAAGTTATGACAATGACTACAGGAGAACTTGATTTTGAAAATCTTTTCCATCTTACTTCAGCAAAGGTATCTGAAACTGGAGATCTAGCAGAAATATCACTGTTCAGAGTATCATATCTAATGTGGATTTTATTCTTGATATTGATGCCAATCTTATTGTCAAATTTGCTGGTAAGTATGATAATTATAAGATGATAATAAGAAATATGACATTATGCACATTATTGAATATTGGTATCAAAATTTTTTTTTAATTATGTGAGTATTTTTTTCCCACTTCTAGATTGGCTTGGCTATTGATGATGTGAAGTTAATACAGCAAGAAGCTGAAATAAGAAGTTTAAGACTAAGGGTAAATGTCATATTGTAATAATTTATCTTAGCGTTATCAATTTCAGATGCACTTTAGAACATCATTTAAGAGAATACAAAAACACAAAAGAAACATTGAAATTACTTGACATCAATATATTTGCAGGTGCACAAGATGTAATTGATTTACAAAATGCTGAAGTAGTAGATCATTAGCAAAAATTACATGAAATGTGCTATTCAGAGTTTGGCAAATTAAAATGAATTGTACCAGTGTATTACAATACAAAGTAATGTAGGTACTAGCTTTAGATTTATATTATTACTTTTAATAAATATTGCCCTTTAGGTGAGGGAGTCTTTTCCACAGCAATTACTATAGATATAAAATACTGTAAACACTTAGATAATTTTTAAAAAATAAGCATGAAAATCCACACATCGATGATGTTAATTGTAATATAATTTGCAATAGCTACTTGTTGATTAAATTTTATTATATAGGACTAAGATGTAATATAATTACAAAGAAATAATTAAATATGAGCCAGTGCATCAACCAATTAATTGTATTAAAAGATTTAATAATAACTACTCTATGTCTACAGTTACAGTGATATCAGACAGTAAGCTTGATTTTCTCCCTGACTATAACAAATATTACAGAGTCTATTTATACAACTGACTAGAAGTGGAAAATTTCAAATGTCATTTGAGGGAAATACTTTGCCAAAGTAGTAACTCAATACACAAGGGGTTGCTAGAACCACACTTAAATTAGTAAACTGAAAATATTATCTGAGGATCCAATTCTGGTTATGCTACTAATATAGTCAGAATAATCACAGCTTTGTCATCACTCAAAGTCATTTAATATATGTTTTTAGTTATTATACTAATGCAATAAATTAACAAATTTCCTCTTGCTAGAACCACATTTAAATTAGTAAACTGAAAATGTTATCTGAGGATCCAATTCTGGTTATGCTACTATCATAGCCAAAATGATTACAGATTTGTAATCACTCAAACTCTTTTTAATATTTGTTTGTAGTTATTATTGCTAATGCAATAAATTAACAGATTTCCTCAGCTGTAACCTTGTGATACACCTGAATTATAATTATTTTACCATGTTCAATTTTTGTTATTACTTAGCTGTAAGTTGGTTATGTTAGACTAATATGTCTTTTTAGATCGAGTTTGCTTTGAATATGGAAACATTGCTACCCAAAATCTACTATAGAAAATGCTGTGCAAGAATGTGCTGTGCAAAAAATAGAGAAGAAAAAGAAACTATCACTTATTATAAGGAAACAACTTGTGGGTATCGTTTTAAATGGTGGTTCTATTCCTGGATATTTGGTATCACTGTCAACAAGTATGCTGATGTAGAAAATGTTGAGAGAAGAAAACAATCAAAGGTAAAGTGTGAGCTGGGTTAACTCAAGTAGGGTTGCATTTATAAAATGAAATGTAATGTAATATATATATATATATATATCTAGGATATCAACTCTGACAAAATTCATGGGGAGATTAAGAGAACAAGACATAAAACAGAATACGATATGGCTACACTTCATGAAGAAATAAAGCAATTGAAGGATACCGTGGAAGGATACATAAAAAAAGACTGCACCATCTGATGGTAATAGCTAAAGAAACACCTAAACAGGAACATTGTTGAGTTAATTTTTCATGCTGAACTGCTGTCAAAATATGGGGTTAAATTATTTATAAGAAATACAGCTTTACACATATGTGACCGGTTTTGGGGAAATCGGCCTAAACTATAACAATATTACATTATTTTTTATCTTCATGCACATTTTTAATACACTATATCTAATCTATAATCGGTCTGCTGTCATGAGTCCATTAAAACAAGGTGCTGTGCAGGTCAGTCATAATTCAGCTAGTGAGCGAAGCGAGCGAAGCTGACTATCAGTCGTGTTCAATTGAGATTTCAGATATATATGTTATAGTTATAAACCAAAATTGAGGTTTGTATGCGATTTATAAACTCCGAGACACGAGGGCACAGCCCGAGTGGCGAGGATTTATAAATCGAAATACAAACCTAATGATTTTGGTTTATAACTATTTTATAGCCCAAACATAAACAACGAGCAAAGTATAGCGTTAGCTATCTTAGTAATTGTATTAAAGTACCCAAACTCTTCATTATTCCATTTTGCTTTGATCTGCCTTCCACCATAATTATGGTTGCTAAGAACTATATCAGACTTTTCCCCACTAATACATTTTCTTACGAGCACACCAGACTGTATCAGATTTATAGTTCTTAACGACAAGCGCGGTCGCTCGGGTAACGGGCTATAAATGTATGTATGTATACGTACGTCAAAATATTTCGCCCGCGCTTCTAATTACGTAAGTTAGGTAAATCATTCACAGTTCCAGTATTTTTCAATTGACGAGCGCGGAGAATCCTTCTGCACTGCCTTACGCAACTTTGTTTCAACCAAAAAGTTTACAGCTACTCTCTTCTTGAAACAATTGTGAAGTCTTTGTCAAGCTGCGCTTCTTTGCCACTGCTTTCGAAGTTTATTCAGGTAATTCTGTTAGTTTAGTCTGGGATCAGAGACTTTAGATTCTCTGATGCTAACTGAGAATGGAAAGGGTTACACTGTGCACTACAGTTAGATGTAATTTCTGTCCTATTTTTCTGTAAAAAGAGTCTGCTCGCTCGCCATGCATTTGCGCTATTCGAGCGCACCACTAGTATTATATAGTACAGCCCCTCACAATCAGTATACTCCTGCTTTGCTCTTTACAGTCAATCTCCAGTCTAGCTTAGCTTTTGAATCAAGATTTTGTCAACCTTTACATGATGATGAATTAAAAAAAAAATTATATATATTATATAAGTTAGACAGAGGCTCCGAAGAAACTACCGGATTTAGGAATCCGAAGGCCCTGAGCTGTAGCTTCCCGAGCGAAGCGAAGGTGCTACTAGGGGCCTGAGGGTTTCCTAAATCCGGTAGTTTCCTTGGTGCCTCTGTCTAACTGATTTAGTCACTAAAAAAAAAAAAGCTAGCTAGGTGATACAGCCTGTTCCACCACTTCTCAAGACAATATGGACTCATTCCTGGATTTTTTATCACCAGAAATTATGGACCTTTTAAACGAGGAAACGTCTGATAGCGAACAAACCTTAGTTACTGGTCAAGTAGACCCAGCTATTCAGCAAGAGCAACTCACGGAACATTCTGTTCACGACTATAACTTGGAGCCTCCAACAAAGCGACAAAAGAGAACATTTGCTCCCAGGAAAAACGAGGATGAGGTTATGAAGGCCAAGCTTAGTGCTATACCTTCTAAGACCATGGCTGACACAAAATACTGTGTCAATGTATGGGAACAATGGTGTGCACACATTTCTACCGAGTACGGAGAAGAATTTACACCCCTGAAAGAAATATCTACCCAAGAATTGTCCACCAAATTGTGCCTTTTCGTCTTCGAAGTAAGAAAACAAAACGGAGAGGAAACTCCTCCAAATTCACTTCTTCATCTTGTGGCTGGCATACAACGATACATCAGGATTGAAGGGAGACCGTCCATTGACTTTTTTTAGGACAGTCAGTTCTCAGAATTTCGAATGTGCTTGGATGCCGAAATGAAGAGGCTACAAAATTCAGGCCTGGGATCTAAAACTAAAAAAGCCCAGCCTTTATCTATAGAAGAAGAGGAAATTTTATGGCAGAGAGAACTTTTAGGTAAGTCAAATCCCCAAGCTCTATTAGATACCATGGTTGTAAGGAATGGCCTCTACTTTGCTTTGAGGAGTGGAAAAGAGCATAGGCAATTAAGATTCAGTCCTTGTCAAAATACCCTACACAAGAATGAAGGGGACCGACCTTATTTGGAATACATTGAGGATACCTCCAGAATAGGACTGGCGGTTTAAAAGACAGGAAAGTTCAGCCTAAAATTGTGCAGCACTACAACAATCCAAGCAATTCAGATCGGTGTTTTGTTCAGCTTTTCCAGTTTTACAATAGTTTATGTCCCACTGACAGGCCGAACAATGCGTTTTACTTGAAACCTCTGGCAAAGCCCACTCCTACATGCTGGTTCTCTTCCGTCGCGGTTGGACATTGCAAGCTCGATGGAACCGTCGCTCGTCTCTGCAGGGAAGCTAACATTACCGGTTTTCGCACGAACCATTCCTTGCGTGCTACAGCAGCCACTCGGTTATATAATGCTGGTGTGGACGAACAGCAAGTCATGGAGGTAACTGGGCACCGCAGCTTAGATGGAGTTGGGCATACAAGCACACATCGAAGAAACAGAAAGAAGCTGTTTCAGACATACTTAACCGTATTCCAAGTCAAACAACATCTGCCTGCGACTCCACCTATAATTCTTCAATTAATATAGATGTATCAGATTCTTCAGCTCTAGTTACTGCAGCAACTTCTGGTTACTCGTGTGGTACTAATAGCATGAACACTTTGCAATCTTCCAGCACAACTTTCACTTCTCCTTTTACTTTTAACTTCCAATCATGCTCAGTTACTATGAATATTATCTCAAATAAATAGGAATATCATCATTAGCTGTTGTAACGTATTTAATCAGTTTTAGCTACTCATCACTTTATTTTAATATGTATAAAAAAATAAAAATATTTCTTTGTTATATCCCTAAAATTTTGAATATTATACAAATGTGTCAGAAATGTCAAGTAGCTATTCCAAACAATAGAGAAGGTGGAGTGAGCTAGGGTATTAAATGTCACAAGCTAGGGTTCTAAATGCCACAGGGGAGGATAATAAATGCCAACAGGAAGGACCCCCGCCAATGATTTCGGCGAGTTCAACTGTCTGTGAAAAATCAAGAACCTAGCTACCGCGTAATTGAAATTTTTTGGAGCTAGTGACTAAATTTATTTATTCCTGTTTTGGGCGATAAGGTTTTGTAAAGGTACTTGTAAATCGTGCTGTACATAGCTGTATCATCATAATCTTACTCACTAGATTCCCATCAACAAAACTTCTCAAGTGTGTGCATTAACATTACATGAAAGAGTACTGGAAGAGATGGACGAGTTGGTCCTGTAGGACCACCTGGTCCACATGGATCACCTCGTATCCAAAGGGTTACAAGGGTTACCAGATAGCATGGAGGAGCTACGTATATTCGATGGGTCCAAATATTGCTGGGACTCAGATGGTTTACTCTGGAATTACTGCCAATTATTGGAAGTATTTTAGGAGGTATAAGTTATTTATGTTTGACTTAATATCCAGAGTATAGCCAATCATTTCATTATAGAAGTGGACATGAGCCATATTACAAAAATGCAAGGAATGGAGTATTGCTACCCAACAAAAATTAGTGCACACTGTCACAATGCTCCTTATGCAGTTTGTCGCGTATCTACTCGAGCAAGTGTCCTAACGATACTAGCTAACTTTACATGTCCCTCTTCTTGGACCAGAGAGTACTACAGCTACCTAATGACAGGGACAGGAGGGGATTCTCATGCAGATTTTTTATGTGTGGATAAATTTTTAGAAGCATTGCCTGGTGGAGGTGGAGAACAAGATAGTGGACAATTAATGCATCCGAAGGTCACTGCAGTAGTCTGCCTTGCCCACCATTCATTGATCACAGGGAACTAAACTATTGTTTGTACCAAGTGGGGCAGATTGTGATGGTTTAGTGAAGTTGATGGTATGCAGGACTCCAGGCTATTTATGTTTGGGCAACAGAATTCCAAAAATTCAACACATAGTATATCATAAAGAATAGTAAATACTCATTTTTTGAGGGTTAAATGTTTACAAAGAACAACATATCTTTTTTCTATATTTTCCCCCTTGGATAATAGTTCCACTACCTTTTTCAGTGGCAGTGCAGGAGGGAATGTTGTAGCTATTAGGGGGTTGTGCTGAGCCATCCATTGACGTTTTATAATTTTAAAACTATTATTATTATTTTTTTTTTTTTTTTTTTTTTTTTTTTTTTTGCATCATAATAATGATAATAATTTTTTAATACAGATAATTCCAAGGAAGATATAGTTCAATTCATGGCTGCTCACTCATTCTACTCTTTCAGTATATTGCTTGGCTGCACTTTGTCTAAATATTCTTTGGTATTACTGGTACCAAATTTTTCTATTATTATAATTATTTTTTAGTTTGTACATAAAGCCACAATTATGCCATGTGGAGTTAAGTTAAAAAAAGGCAAAAGCAAGAAATAGGCTTGGAAATGATTTGTATACCTAAACATTACGTGTTGTTGTTGTTAATAATATTATTATTACAAATTACTTTCTGATGGTGATTGATATGCCCCAGCCAAGGGGCTTATCAATCACCATCAGAAAGTGAAAGGGACAAAAATAATTTTCCAAAATAAGGCCAAGAAGAGGAGAATTAACCTGTTATAGCAGACAACGCAGCCAAGCACAAAGACTTTATACAAGCGCTCTTCACAGGTTGCACTCCACCTCGTAATTACTTGACGTCACTCGCAGGACCTCTATTGGTACATTCGTTCTAAAAATATTTCAATAAACTCTGTACAAGAAGATTGCCCCCAATCATCCCCAAAGAACCTTGTAGTTTTGCCAATTTGGATAAGTAGAAATATTATGGTAGAAAAGTATTAAACAAATAACAGGGAAAAAAAATCAGTACTAAGCAGTCAACAGGTCAGGAGAACAAGTGATTTCATATAAGGTACAAACTAGACAAAAGCTGGAGGCATTCAAATAATTGTCTATTCCATTACTATATACACTTAACTAATAAATTAATTAACCAGCTATCTCTCTCATACAATAAATAAACTACTAGCTAGAAGTTAGAACAACTTTATTTTGTTCATTGGGTAGACAAAAGTAGTCCTGAAATCTTTTGCATCTAAGAATATTTTTACATCATCTCTATACATTCTATATGGTAATAATAAATTGAGAAACTTATGTACAATAAATATTTACTAATGACACCAACGCACATTGACAACTATTTTAGAATTAGTTTTCAATAGATCTGTGTGGTTTGACATGTGAGGTCAACAGTTTGAAGTTCTCCTGAAACTCTAAATCATGACTTGGACAAGATCGTATGTGACGTCTACTTTTCTTACAGTATGGACACTTTATCTTAATGTGTAGCTGCTTATATTTAGTGATAGGAATTCTCTCCTTTGGTTTGGTGGACTGTTCCAGTGGAATATTTCTGCTGTAAACAAGGCTGGTGTCTCTGTACGATCTTATAGTGATCATCATGCAGATTCCAATGGAGAGCAATAGTCCCAATTCAGTAGCCATTACTCCAAGAGTCACCCAAACTGTGACATGATGAAGAGGTTCTACATGTTACAATAATAATTCCCCTGCCTAATTCCTTATTTATTCCCTCTATGTCTATCTATTTCTTATTCAATTCCTCCCTATCTAATTCCGCAGCTATCTTGCTGAGAGGCTAATCTTTGCAGCTTCTAACCTCTCCAAAGATATGCCAAAGTATTGGAACTTTGTGTCTGACTTTGGTTTCAAGTTTTCAAAAAATGATTTTAAAGTGAACGAGGTGAAGTTGCTGTTGGAGAACATCGATTTTATTGACCAGCAAGCCTTTGATACAGATAAAGTTCTTTTACATGAACGTAATCATTTTGAAGGATTTCAAGGAAATCCTCTGGGAATAGTTCTCGTGTCCCCAAAGAAAATATGTGGCCTTTGCGGAGAGCATTTGCTAGTCAGAGAAGATCGACCAAGCTTTCCCATGATTTATTCTACAGATGGGACTACTAGTGGTACTCATTTCAGAAAGTATTGTAGTCAGAATTGGAAGGGATGTCCATTCACTCAACACTATGGATTTCATCAAAAGGGAAATAGCACTGAAATTTTTTATGATGATGATTACATCGATCTACCTTTTTTTATGTCAACTAGTATGACTGTTTTTGAAACTAAAATGTTGCAGTCCTTGAATGCCGAAATTCTATTGGGACAGTTGACGTACCGGCAGAAGTCAGATATCTATAACTACTGCCATGGTTATGACTCCAGCACTAAACAAGGCCCAATTCAAACTTCACACTATGAAGATTACAGGTAACTTTATTACTAGAGACCACAGCAGAATCTCTCTTATCTGGGTGCCCGGGGACAACAGAGAGGGCCCAATGCAAGTGCCTGTAACTTACAAATAACATTATCCAGCTTGTTGTGTCCATAATGTCAATAAAGGCTGATCCACATTCATTTATTTAATTTAGTCCCGTTTTTGCTGCTCCTGTGATTGATTAATTGAGGTGGTCATAACTAAGGGGCCTGGATAAAAGAGTTTCTACTGTTGCTATATTTCATCGTACTGGACATATTGAGGTTAATATCCGTTTGACGGCTAGTTTTGAAAAGCGTATAAAGATAGCCCTAACTTGGTAAAATGTATTTGATACGATATTAGTTGTTTTCTGTAGCTACATTAATTTTATCTTTAATGAACCAGTAATGTGTTTGTTGTTTGTTTTATGAGGATTTTTTCATTTTAATTCTATTCGTATTAATGCGGCATGAGCAGATAGTGTAATAAATTTTGTTATATTTTAAAATTCAGTCAAGAAGAACCAACTACTGGTAACCGCATGTCACTAGATCGGAGAAGACTTGAAGAAGCACATTTAATCTTCTCTATATTAGATGTTTTCTGGCATTATCCGAGCAAGTTTGAAGAGAAGGTCTATACTAGTGTACAGCAAACATTGAACGTGCTCACACCAATATTCTATGATGCTTTCACCTCAGAATATGCTTGTAAGTAGTGCCACAAACAAATTTCTTTAATTAAATGTTCATATCTATTTGCCTCAGGCCATTCCTGCTCCTACACAAGGTGTCGTCAAGTGTTGGTAATTGATGGAAATATGAAAAACCATCGAGACATATGTGCTGCTACAGAAGCAGGATACATTGAGTACAGCGAGCTACCTGGAGCTATTAAGACTGGCTGTCCTGAAACTCCGGCTTTTATGTCGAAGTTCTGCTATAATCATTCAGCTAGAGTAGACAAGAAATCAGACGAGAATATTGACTCAAGTGTGGAAGATGTTGTTGCTTTCATTGTGAACAAGAAACAAACGAGAAATGAGACATACTATCAGGTAGCTTTTGCTGTGTGAGAGTATAAGAGAATGTGTGTATGTATATGTGTATAGAGAATGTGTGTATGTGTATACGTGTGTGATACGTGTGATGTGCATGTGTGTAATAGGTGTGTGATATGTGTGTATGTGTGTGTGTGTGATATGTGTGTATGTGTGTGTGGTGTGTGTGAGTGGGTGAGTGGTATTTGTGAGGGGTGAGTGTGAGGTGATGTGTATATTGCGTTACTGTGAATATTGTTCAGGGATTCAAACAAGATTCACACTAAATCATATTTTTAGAGAGAGACTATAATATTTACTTGTAATAGAACTGATATTGGTGTGTTGCTGTGATACAATCTACAAGAAAGTGTTTTATTTATGTAATTTAAATTCTGTGAAACTAATTCTTATATAATATATAAATTTCACTCCTTATCGGTGTGTGCGTGTATTCATGTGTGTGATGAGTGCAAAATTCCAAGTCATGCCTCCTCGTGGCACCTGGGTGTAATGCTAACATGACTGGTAGGCATAGTTTTAGTGATCAGTGAAGTATTCTTACTGGCTTAGTCAGATGTTTGGTGAAAGGCTGTGTTTAAGACACTGCAGTGGTTATGCTCGCTCTCAGTGTTAAGATCATTAGTTAATTGAGCACAAGAAGCTATATGGTTGGTTCTTGTTATAGACGTAAGAATAAAGAAACTGAATGTTGGAGGTATTTAATCTTGCATTCTGGACGTCCAGTGCCAGCATTGAGAGGAAGGAGTGGTGTTTGGTGTATATTTGGTCAGATGAATTCAAGTAGTGAGTTGTTAATTGACTCAACACTAGCTGAATGGACTTTGTGGTGCCGAATACTATGTTGAAAAAGAAGATACATGTGTGTGTGTGTGTGTGTGTGTGTGTGTTAGGTTGCATGGCTTTCAACACAAGAAAAGCTTTCGTGGGAGCCGGAATCAGCTTTGCCGCCCTCACTTATCGGTGAATTTGAAGATCAACAAAGTAGAGAGATTTCTGTTCCAAGAGTACAAGTTGATCAGTCATACATTGGTTGTGAAGGAAAATGATTGTATAGAGCCACCCCCTCCAAAATCTCCCAAGATAACTCTTGATTCTGGGTAATTACTGTCAGGGTTTTGCAGATATGTTGTTTAGAATATTTGAGGCAAAGAAGAATGTTTTCTGTGATAATAACACCAAAACAATCAGTAGTAAAACTGACTTAAAATTTTTTTAATTATTGATAAGAGAATGCTCATGGCACCCCTGCTTGACTCTTGTTACTGGATTTTTTTTCCTGATTATAGTGTATTTTCAGAAACCTATGACACTAAATTGCAAAATATGCTACTCCTGCATTTTTCACAGAATTTACATATCTCACCTAAACTTGTCCTTGTATTACGCAGAATTGAAATAGTTTTCTATTTCATTATCACGGTTAATAGCACCCAACAATACAAACAATGGTCTAGTATACATATGTTGTAATTTCTTGGAGTGCAGCTGTAAATCTTATAAATAGCAGTGAAGTGTTAATTTTTCTGGGACTTTTGGGACTAGAAATTTTAGCTCTCACCTTGTGGGACATCCCAGGATGTCCCTAGTAGTCTCAGGGCTTCTTGAGACTTTTGGGACTGGGATTTTTAGCTCTCACTTTGTGGGATATCCCGGGACGTCCCTAGTAGCAGGACTTCTTGGGACTTTTGAAACTTTTGAGACCAAGACTCACCTTTGGGACTGGGATTTTTAGCTCTCACCTTGTGGGATATCCCGGGACGTCCCTAGTAGTCCCAGGACTTCTTGGGACCTTTGGGACTGGGACTTTTAGCTCTCACCTTGTGGGATATCCCGGGACGTCCCAAGTAGTCCCAGGACTTCTTGGGACCTTTGGGACTGGGATTTTTAGCTCTTACCTTGTGGGACATCCCGGGATGTCCCTAGTAGTCCCAGGACTTCTTGGGACCTTTGGGACTGGGACTTTTACCTCTCACCTTGTGGGACATCCCGGGATGACCCTAGTAGTCCCAAGACTTCTTCGGACTTTTGAGACTGGGATTTTTAGCTCTCACCTGGTGGGATGATCCTGGGACGTCCCTAGTAGTCCCAGCACTTCTAGGGACCTTTGGGACTGGGATTTTTAGCTCTTACCTTGTGGGACATCCCGAGATGTCCCTAGTAGTCCCAGAATTTCTTGGGACCTTTGGGACTGGGATTTTTAGCTCTTACCTTGTGGGACATCCTGGGATGTCCCTAGTAGTCTCAGGACTTCTTGGGACCTTTGGGACTGGGATTTTTAGCTCTCACCTTGTGGGATATCCCGGGACGTCCCAAGTGGTCCCAGGACTTCTTGGGATCTTTGGCACTGGGATTTTTAGCTCTTACCTTGTGGGACATCCCGGGATGTCCCTAGTAGTCCCAGGACGTCTTGGGACCTTTGGGACTGGGACGTTTAGCTCTCACCTTGTGGGACATCCCGGGATGACCCTAGTAGTCCCAAGACTTCTTGGGACTTTTGAGACTGGGATTTTTAGCTCTCACCTTGTGGGATATCCCGGGACGTCCCTAGTAGTCCCAGGACTTCTTGGGACCTTTGGGACTGGGACTTTTAGCTCTCACCTTGTGGGATATCCCGGGACGTCCATAGTAGTCCCAGGACTTCTTGGGACCTTTGGGACCGGGATTTTTAGCTCTTACCTTGTGGGACATCCTGGGATGTCCCTAGTAGTCCCAGCACTTCTTGGGACCTTTGGGACTGGGACTTTTAGCTCTCACCTTGTGGGACATCCCGGGATGACCCTAGTAGTCCCAAGACTTCTTGGGACTTTTGAGACTGGGATTTTTAGCTCTCACCTTGTGGGATATCCTGGGATGTCCCTAGTAGTCCCAGGACTTCTTGGGACTTTTAGAACTGGGGATTTTTAGCTCTCACCTTGTGGGACATCCCGGGATGACCCTAGTAGTCCCAAGACTTTTTGGGACTTTTGAGACTGGGATTTTTAGCTCTCATCTTGTGGGATATCCCGGGACGTCCCTAGTAGTCCAAGTACTTCTTGGGACCTTTGGGACTGGGACTTTTAGCTCTCACTTTGTGGGATATCCCGGGACGTCCCTAGTAGTCCCAGGACTTCTTGGGACCTTTGGGACTGGGACTTTTAGCTCTCACCTTGTGGGACATCCCGGGATGACCCTAGTAGTCCCAAGACTTCTTCGGAATTTTGAGACTGGGATTTTTAGCTCTCACCTTGTGGGATATCCTGGGATGTCCCTAGTAGTCCCAGGACTTCTTGGGACTTTTGGGACTGGGATTTTTAGCTCTCACCTTGTGGGATATCCCGGGACGTCCCTAGTAGTCTCAGCACTTCTTGGGACCTTTGGGACTGGGATTTTTAGCTCTTACCTTGTGGGACATCCCGGGATGTCCCTAGTAGTCCCAGGACTTCTTGGGACCTTTGGGACTGGGACTTTCAGCTCTCACCTTATGGGATAACCTGGGACGTCCCTAGTAGTCCCAGGACTTCTTGGGACCTTTGGGACTGGGACTTTTAGCTCTCACCTTGTGGGACATCCCGGGATGACCCTAGTAGTCCCAGGACTTCTTGGGACCTTTGGGACTGGGACTTTTAGCTCTCACCTTGTGGGACATCCCGGGATGACCCTAGTAGTCCCAAGACTTCTTGGGACTTTTGAGACTGGGATTTTTAGCTCTTACCTTGTGGGACATCCCGGGATGTCCCTAGTAGTCCCAGGACTTCTTGGGACCTTTGGGACTGGGACTTTCAGCTCTCACCTTGTGGGACATCCCGGGATGACCCTAGTAGTCCCAAGACTTCTTGGGACTTTTGAGACTGGGATTTTTAGCTCTCACCTTGTGGGATATCCCGGGACGTCCCTAGTAGTCCCAGGACTTCTTGGGACCTTTGGGACTGGGACTTTTAGCTCTCACTTTGTGGGATATCCCGGGACGTCCCTAGTAGTCCCAGGACTTCTTGGTACCTTTGGGACTGGGACTTTTAGCTCTCACCTTGTGGGACATCCCGGGATGACCCTAGTAGTCCCAAGACTTCTTGGGACTTTTGAGACTGGGATTTTTAGCTCTCACCTGTGGGATATCTGGGGATGTCCCTAGTAGTCCCAGGACTTCTTGGGACTTTTGGAACTGGGGATTTTTAGCTCTCACCTTGTGGGATGTCCCTAGTAGTCCCAGGACTTCCTGGGACTTTTGGGACTGGGATTTTTAACTCTTAACTATTCCTAGTAATTTTTGGAATCTTCAAGATAGGATTCCTATTAGGACATCTTGAGACGTCCTAATTTGTCCTAAAATATTCTCAGGACTGGGACAGTCCGTGGCAGTCCTAGACCACCCTGATATTTTGATGATGTTAATAGTTTTTCGCACATATATCAATCAACTTTAATAATCTGTTAGACTTTTCAAGAACTGCTATTGGCTACATCTCCAGATCGACACAATCCTGGCCGACTTATTGGTCGCTCTGAAGGAGAGCGTCGTGAAGTGTACATGGAAATGTTGAAGGATCTCTTATTGAAGTCTCATCCTATTCTAGTGGAGATGGTGACTAGCCTGCACGATACTCCTCAAACAAGACCTACTGCTGAGCAACTACTGGAGACACTAACACCACCAGTACAGGAAGCAATGGAGGACATACATGGAGGGAATCTGGGGAGATCTCTCAACATAGCCAATGTGTTACACATGAAGAAAACAAAAGAAAAGAAGAGAAGAATAAAAGAACTTGAGGTAAACTTTTATATGTGTACTACAGTAATTTGTTAAATTTAGCTACCAAGTAATTATTAACTCTTTCACTACTAACATTGTCAGGGAAATTACAAATTAAAAAAAAAAAGATATAAAATGTGTATAAAAAGTAACAACTGCTAATAAACAAATTTTCCAAATCTGATACTGGACTATTAGTAGATAATTAAATGTCATGATGAAAATTCTCAACTTCTTAGTTTTCTAAAGCTGTAGTCAAATGCCTGGTTCACTTCACACTGCAACCTTCAGTACAGCGCGTAAGTTACCCATTCAAAATTGTATGGGAAAAATCGCTGTTCAATTGAAATCGCACAGGGAAAGTGAAATAGCGTGTAACTAATTGAAATACCTCGGTAACTAAGTGGAAACTAAGTGAAATACCTCGGTAGCTAAGTGAAATAGTACGGGTAAGTGCGCACGCGTGCAGTGTTAACCTTGGAAACGTACAGTTCGAGTAGTTTTTAGTTGGAGACAATGTCCTTCTTTACCACAGAACCTCTACTACCCGTATTAGACGGAATGTGTTACAACAGATTAGGAGGAGCCGCACATTGAAAAGAAAGTTTCAGCGGAAACTAATCCTGAAATAAGGAGATAGTGAGTGAACGATATAATATAACTACAATTGCAAATGACTTTTTAAAAGCTGGCCTACTATTAGCGAGTGATAGCACGGATAACCTATGCTATTAATCCCCGAATAGCACGGTTACCCGTGCTATTACTCATACTAATAGCTATTGTATAGGCTTAGCTTCTATTTGTTTTTTAATAGCTACTGTAGGCTTAGATATCTTCTGTACCTTCTTGTCTACTAGAAGCACCATCTAAAATACCGAAGTTGCCAATAATCCAGTTCTACTACCTGAAAATTTGACCACCAAGTCGCCATTTTGAAGTAAGCCTAAACTCCAACCCCGGACACAAACCTAAGTGTACCATTGTAGCCTTGCGATACCGACATAATAATATTGATCTAACTTAGTAAGGCTATAGCATTCCAATTAGGCATCACATACAAGATGAACAATAATTTTCATGAGGCTATATTTCACACCACAATACAGTGCAGGGGTTGTATTAAAATGCATTAATTAATTCTCTCCAAGTCAGCTTTGTCACACATATCTAGCAAGCTAAATTCTTTAATGTAAAATTGTTAACCTAAATATTTTTTTTATTGTATTGTAGTCAAATAATTGAATGGTTTCGCTTGACTTATAACTTCAGTGGTTATATTTTACGTATTGTGATTGTAGAATCAAGCATATTTATAGCTAGTGGTTGGCTACTTAAATTTGATGAAAAAACAGGAGAAATTGAGCTTTCTTGCGATCATAGATTTTCTCACTGAACTCGATATTAGTGCCACCGATATCTTAAATATCTTCATCGATCATATGGAAATAAAACAACCCACCTACAGATTTATTTTTTTACTTTTATGTTATAAGCTGTTATACTTAAACATACATTTTACTTCCTACATTTGAAATTTTTCTCAACAATAAACAGTCACATCTGCGCTCTACAAATACTCAATAGACTGTTATTCAATGTTATTGATTGTTATCGTTTTATGTGTTGTATTATTAGATTTCTGAAAATAGATTGGAAACGGAAAATAAAGAGTTGACTGAAGAAATTACGAAACTAGAAAGTGACAAAAAAATGTTCCAGTCTGCAAGTGCACCACAACTCATTGAAGAGAAATATCAATTGCACGCAAGTGTCATGGAATTGGATACAAGTGTAGAGACAAGTGTCATGCAATTACAAGCAGAAAATAATCAACTGAAGACTGAGAAATATCAACAGAAAACTGAGAACAGTCAACAGAGGAACCAGATAGCAGCTGAAAGAATTCAGTTAGAATCTCATCACAAAGAAGGAAAGCTTCATCTAGAATCTCGCCATCAAAGAGAGAAACAACTTCTCCAATCTGAAGTGGAGCGACTAACAAAGGAACTGGATCGTATCACCACAGTGTCTATTAGCAAGAAATCATTAGTAAGTACTATGCATTTTTATAAACAGTGGTTTCTTTATTTTACCAAAACTACTTGTCCCAAATCTAATTAATTTAATGTTAAATGTATATATAGGTTATATCAATAGAATCTAGGTATTGAACTTAACTATAAAATGACACAATAGGATTGTCAGTATTATTTGGTTACTCTTCTAACTTCTATTTTTTATGGAGAAGTATAATGCTTCATACCTCTGTTCTAATGCTAGGCTTCTTGTTTGTTCCAACTATCATTTCCGTCTTCATTGTATTTTATATAGTGAGAATAAACAAAATGTGTGTATATAGCAGGTAAACAGTCAAAAAAATAAGCTTACAGCAAAAATGGCAAGCGAGCTATTCTAGACAATAGTCATTCTAAAAATTTAAAAAAATTCTATCTAAATAACCAGCCTCCTGGCAAATAGCAAATTACTCATGGCAACTTCTAGGACTTAAAAAACAAACAAGTATTTCTAAGGAATTACCACACTGTTTAGAGCCTAACCCTAAATAAGATTTGCTTACTAACAAAATAAATTGGAGGAAGTCTAAGCATCTTAATGAAAGAAAAGGCAGCCAATAACTATTATTTATTTTTAGCTTCAAAATTTTCTTAGCTAAGCAACAGATGTAACACACAACACTCACACGCCCACACACACACACAAATAGCGAGCGAGCATGCATTCTTAAATTACCGTAAATTACAATGTTATTATATTGTTTACTTTATCCAAAGAAACTTCTATTCCATACTTAATGATAACAAAAGTGGATTCTGTATATAGCAGTTGACCATTAAGTATAGCAAATTATTTACAAAATTACTTTTTTACCATGAAGTTTCTTGAGTAGTATTAACTTTTATAGTATCAAATTTAAGCCATTTAGACTATCTGAATCACCAGTAACTCTTGACAACAAGCTCTCAGCTACATAAGAAAAGGCCAGAGTTTTGTTTTGTAATTTGCGCTTATCTAAGCTTACCCCAAGTAGTGGTAGCGACCTGTTACTAAGCCATTCTGACTACCAATCACTTTTGCCAACAAGCGGCTCTTAACAACCCAAAAATTGCCAGTGTGTTTGAAATTACATCTGGCTTTTTGTGACTGTACAAGAAGTATTTCACAGGACTCTTTTAAGTTTAATAGTATCTGTAGTATCAGAAACTTGAGTCAAGACCATCCAAGTTGACTTGATATACAAAAAAAGGAGGAGGAAAACAAGATATGAAGAGCCACAAAACAAACTGAAGCAGAACAACAAATGTAATACATGTTCATTTTGTAATTTTAACCAGTAGATAACTGAGGCTGGCGTGGTCGATAATAATTAAGGTCGATAAGTGAGGATCTATGCTAAGGTTTTCAACTTATTTTCACTTGCCAATGAAAATATTTGGAGAGGTGCATTAGGTAGGTGTAATTAGTATTGAAATTGTCATTGGCATGTAAACAATAGTCATAGCTAGCAACACTGACTTTCATTATTTAATCACGGAGTGAACACTAAAATATGAAGGTTAAAATAATACATAAAAGACCTACGCACGACCAAGCATGCATATGAACTAGTTGTGTGCTTATGCAGAAATAGCGAGCAAGCCTGCCTTCTTATTTCATCTTAAATTACACAATATTGTTAATTTTTACCCAAGTAAGCTTCTATTCCATACTTAATGCTGACAAAAGTGGATTCTATATATTATATAGCAGTTGATTATTCATTATTATAGCAAATAATTTCAGAATTACATTTTTACTAAAATGATTCTTGAGTAGTATTAGTTATTGTAGTATCAAATTTAAGCCATTTTGACTATCTGAATCACCAGTAACTTTTGACAACAAGCTCTAAGCTAAAAATGAAAAAGCCAGGGTTTTTATTATGTAACTTGTACTTACCTCAGCTTTCCCCGAGTAGTGGTAGTTTACTTTACTATGCCATTCTGACTACCAATGGCTCTTGATATAAAAAAATGAGTGGAGAACAAGGTACAAAGAGCCACAAAACAAACTAAATCAGATTATAAAAAAATATATGTTTGTTTCATACTTTTAACCTGTAGATAATTTAATTTGGTCAATAATATTTGGGGTCGATAAATGGGGACCTACGCTAATCTTTTCCACTTTTTTCACTTGCCTATGTAAATATTTGGAGAGGTGTATCATAGCATTACATTAGGGAGGCTATTAGGTAATTAGTATTGAAATTGTCAATGGCATGTAAACAGTAACCGTAGCAACACTATGACTTATTATTTAATGAAGTGTGCCAGTAAAATAAACAATATTTTTTTATTTAAATTGTTAGCAATTTAAGTAGGAGTAATGTTATACTAATTTACTACAGATCATGTCATTGTTTATTATTCAGACATTCCCACTAGAACTAGACTGGAGGCGTGGTCCTGACATGCCAGTGACTATGAGAGCACACATCCAATCAGTAAAGATAAATGATACCGTGTACGTTGGAGGAGGATGGACTGACAGAGATGAGGATGCCTACATAGTAATGGCCTACAACACACAGTCCTGCCAGTGGCACACTCTACCTCCATACAGTACCAGTTGCTTTGCTATGAC
>WLWD01003027.1_pt1 | contig 49801 bp, 34 predicted proteins | sample 6712731 | NCBI WGS metagenome assembly WLWD01 (sample SAMN12718690, study PRJNA576275) | sponge metagenome | isolation source: marine sponge | host: Mycale hentscheli | place: New Zealand: South Island, Marlborough, Capsize Point | collected 2014-11-01
AGTTTTGGTGGTTTCAATACTAAGCTCATACGAATGCAGGGACAAGGTGTAAAACCTCATACCAAAGCTATGTACACACCATTGATTGACATGACTCCTTCAGACCCAACTACAATGAAAACTGCTATGCTAGAGGCAAAAAGATTAACAGGGAAAGCTGGCCAAGTAGCAACTATTTTCACCGCAGATCTTCAGCTCTATCGTGTGGGTCTTAATGTGGAGTGGGCTGACTCAGAACTATTTGGTGAGAACTTTATCCTTCGACTAGGAGGAATGCACTTTCTAATGAGCTATGTTGGTGCTGTGGGGGTTCTGATGGCTGGAAGTGGGCTGGAAAAGGTGATGAAAGCTGCCTTTGGGGGTGTAACGAAAATGCTTACTGGTAAAAATTTCCCCCAGAACACCAGAGCCCTGAAAATTGTGGTTGAGCAACTGCTACATGAAATTCTGTGTAAAGTCAATACCATGGATGAACTTGTTGAAAAAACTGACTAGCACAATAAACTGAATATGATAAACTAAAAGATACAACTAGGTGACAACCACAAAACAATGCATCTAGTGATATAGCTTGTGGCAATATGCACATACATAATGCTTTAGGCTAAATACATGACAATGTATAGTTGTAAGTGTTTATTTCCAACACTCCTCCTCACTTGCAACTGGGCATGACTCTAACTCCAGCCAAAAACTGTAACTTGACAAGTTGATCATGACCAAGACCTTTTGTCAACAAGTCTGCGATCATTTCCTCTGTTGGGCAATATCTCAGTTCTCGGATGAAATGATATTTAATTTCGATGTGTTTTGTACGTCTATGGAATTGAGGATTTTTTGCTATCTGTATAGCCGATTGGTTGTCCTCATAGACAATAAGCTCCTCCACTGAACTCGCACACAACTCTGAAATGAGTAGTCTCATCCACACTGCTTCTTGTCCTGCACTTGCCAGAGCCATATACTCGGCCTCTGCTGTTTACAGTGCAACACATGATTGTTTTTTGCTTCTCCAGCTCACTGGACAACTGCCAATCTGGAAAAAATAGCCAGATGTAGATTTTCTGTCATCCAAATCTCCTCCCCAATCTGAGTCAGAGTATCCAACACATTTGCTTGACGTTTCCTTGCTGTAAAGCAGACCAAATTTTGTAGTGCCTTTCATATCTCATAATTCTCTTCACTCCGATCCAATGCTGAGTATTTGGTCGTGATGAAAACTTGGCAACATTGTTCACGGCATATGTAATATCTGGTCTAGTTCCAACAGATAAATACATGAGGCTTCCAACAGCTGACTGATACATTTTTTGGTCAAATTTCTCTTCATCTTCTGTGCCCTTTACCAATTTGGTACAAGTGTCAACAGGAGTCTTCACTGACTTAGCATCCTCCATGCCAAATTTTTTAAGAAGATTTTGAGTGTAGACAGGCTGACCAATCCAGACTTCATTTGCTTCATCATTCTGAACTACTTTCAACCCAAGGAAATAGTGAAGCTTTCCCATGTCCTTGATATCGAAACGCTTGGCCAGTGCTTGCTTAACATTCTTCAATTGCTCCTCCTTTTTAGCTGCAAGAACAATGTCATCCACATACACTCCAATATTGAACATTTCTCCTTCACATCTTCTGTAGATACAAGGATCACTCTCACTTTGAATATATCCCATTATATTCAGTTGATCATTCAACACAGAATTCCAACAGCGAGGTGATTGTTTAAACCATAAATGCTTTTCTCCAGTTTACACACAAGATGTTCTTCTCCCCTCTTGATGAAACCGTCTGGCTACTTCATATATACTTCCTCCTCAAGTTCTCCATTGAGAAAGGCAGTAGTAACATCAATCTGATGAATCTGTAAGTCATTCTGTACAGCCAGTGCAATCAGAGCACGAAGTGATTCCAGTCTAATCACCGGACAGAAAGTTTCATCATAGTCAGTGCCGAACTTCTGTGAAAAACCTTGAGCTACTAAGCGAGCTTTATAACGTTCCACTGAACCATCTGCTAAAATCTTGACTTTGAATACCCATTTACTACCAACTGGTGTTTGATCTTTTGGTAATTCTGTTAAAGTCCAGACTTTGTTGTCATCTAGAGACTTAATCTCCTTTGCCATTGCTTCCACCCACTTTTCTTTATCAGAACTCTCCAATGCTTCATCCAATGTAGTCGGTGTTGTTGGCTCCCTTGCTTGACTATCACTAATGCTTGCTCTTTCTCCATAAAATTCTGGAGTTTGCTTCGCTCTCTCAGAGCGTCTCAGAACAGGCTGCACAGTAGCCTCTGAAGTAGCAACTTCATTTTCTAGATGATCAGAAGACTCTTCAGTATTAAGTTCCAACTCCACAAAATGTTTATCTTCTTCTGTACACAACGTTTCTCCAATTTCACTATTGGTACTTTTTTCATTGAAATGAACATCTCGACTGTAAATCACTCTTGATCTGCTCGAATCATAGAGTCTATAACCTTTCGTTTCCTCTCCATAGCCCAGGAAAATACATTTTCTTGACTTTGAATCCAATTTTTTTCTTTCATCCTTGGCTACATGAGCATATGCGTCACATCCAAAAACACGCAAGTGCTCTACTTGTGGCTTCTGTTTCATCCACGCTTCAAATGGAGTCATGTCTTCAATAGCCTTAGTCGGACTTCTATTTCTCAGATAAACTGCAGTAGATACAGCTTCTGCCCAAAATGCTTGAGGTAGTTTAGCATCAACCAACATAGAACGCAGTGTCTCAACTAGAGTCCTGTTCATCCGTTCAGCTATACCATTTTGCTCGGGTGATTTGGGAACTGTACGCTCATGACGTATCCCTTCTGACTTCAAGTAGTCCTTGAATTCAGTAGAAAGATATTCACCTCCATTGTCAGAACGTAGAACTTTTAGGTGTTTTCCACTGGATCTCTCCACTAGAGCCTGAAATAATTGAATACTTCATCCTTTTTCTTCAAAACATAGACCCATGTGTAGTGGGAGAAATCATCAATGAATGTTAAAAAATACTCAGTGTGACAGATTTTGATTCTGCCATATTTCACTCCTCTACAGCTAGCAGTCCTTAAAATATCCACCAGCTAAATCTCTGCCCAAGTGTCTGGGCCCATAACCTGTTGAAAAAACTGACTAGCACAATAAACTGAATATGATAAACTAAAAGATACAACTAGGTGACAACCACAAAAACAATGCATCTAGTGATATAGCTTGTGGCAATATGCACATACATAATGCTTTAGGTTAAATACATGACAATGTATAGTTGTAAGTGTTTATTTCCGACAGAACTTATGCAGCAACTAAAGGCTAGAGCATCAAGAAGTAAAGCCACAAAACACTGGGTGGAGAATCTTATTCGTCCAGTATTCCTGATGCTAATGTTTGTTAGAGCTGAGCGAGAAGGAGAGTGGGCCCTACATTTGTGGGCAGTAAATGAAATGATACCATACTTTTTTGCTGCAGGGCATGTTCACTATGCCCGATATGGTCTACTGTACCTCCGATCAATGCAAAAGCTACATGGAGAAGTCCTAGTGAGATTTTTGAAAGGGGAACATGTCCAACGCCACAGACAGGGACTATGGAATGGTATTTGGATGGACATGTTCATAGAAATCACTTTTATGCGATATGGGCATGGACCCATGGTCTTATAGGAATAACACTGAATGAGAAAGCTGTCCATAAATGGGCAATGAGTTTGCACATCTGCAGCAGATTGATGAAGGATGTGGCAGATTTGAAGGATTCCTCCTCACCAGTGGAGATCACCTCCCACAAGGAGGAGTTAGCATCACGAGTCAAATATGATGAAATGACAGGCAAGTCATTAGGGAAAAGTTGCAAACTTGCATCGACCCATTGAACACAGCAAGTCATCTTGTGAACATAGTCACTGGGCATATATGTACGGATGAAGTAAATGTACATAATGCTATTGACCTGGGAAAATCCCAGATGAAAGAATATTAAGCAAGCTGGCCAGCGGCTCAAGAAGAAAGTTCGTACAACAATGAAAGAGAACAAGAAAAACAACAACAGTTGCTGCTGAGCAGTTTGACTCTGGACTGATATTTGCTAGGGCCCTAGCACTCATGAACTCTCGAGACATTAAGGTGGAGTACATTCTTAGCTATGAACTAGCATCAGTTCCTACGTCAATGTTTGATGAAATAACTAGAAATCTGCGTATTGCCAAGTCAAAGTCATTGCTAAAGAACAAACTTCAGGTGGAACAATCAGCTCGTGCTACAGGACAACCAGATGCTATTGTCATGGATGGCTGTGCCATACTTTGGGTTGTGCATTGGCCTAGTAAGGGGAGCGTACAAGACCTGGTGACAAATATTGTGAAACACATCACAAGTAAATTGAAAGGCAGCACTCGAGTACATATAATATTTGACCACTATTGTGAATACAGTATTAAAAGTGGAACTACATGCTCTCGTAAAGCACAGGTTTCTAGAGAGAATCAACTGTGTCTCAGCTCTCCTCTGCCTCCTCAAGACGTTGCTCTAACTGTTACAAAAAACAAAATACAGCTCATTGATATGATTTGTGATGAACTTGTGTCTTCAGTAGCACTGCTAAATCTTCCCAACAGTTTTGTAGTCACTGGAAAATCACCAATACCTACAGAGGTATGTAGTGGATTGCAAATCATAAGACCTGACCTGAAGACAATGCACGAAGAGGCAGACGTTATCATTCCTAACCAAGCAGTGTATCTGGCAAGCCTTGGATGTTGCACTATCAAAGTTATCAGTGACGACACAGATGTGTTTGTGCTATTAGTTCATTACTATGCTGACAAGAAATTGACATCAACGCTTGTCATGGAACCAACTAGTCAGGGACGCTCATCAGTTAACATTGGTTCTACAGTTGCCAAGCACCAAAGTATTGCCCTACAACTTCTTCCAGCTCATGCGTTGACTGGGTGTGACACTGTTGCATCTTACTTCGGCATTGGTAAAACGAAGGTTGTAAAAACTCTTGAGGCAGGAAATAGGTTGAACCACCTGGGTAACCCCATGGCCAGCCTAGAGGATGTCCTTTGTGAATCAGCAGCATTTGTTGCAGCATGCTATGGTCAGAAATGTCAACCTCATGAAACAATGACGACATACGCTACAAAGTATGGGTTTTCAAAACTGGACGAAAAAGTGCATGCCTACTACCAAAACTTAAAGCAATACCACCGACTAGTCAATCATTTAAGGAAAATACGAAGAGGGCTCACTTTCAGGCATGCATATGGAAAGCTGCTCTAGATGAGGAACCTCCAAAACTTGACCCATTGAAATTTGGATGGGTTAAGGATGACAGTAGTAAGTCACTCAGTGCAATTCCTCTACCACAGGATGTTCCTCTTGCACCACCAGAAGTACTCAAAACAATTCAGTGCACCTGCAGCAGTGATCAGCCTTGCTCATCTCTCAGATGTGGATGTGCATCAGTTAAGCTTCCTTGCTCTCTGTTCTGCAAATGTGGTGGGTTTGATAGGTGCTTTAATCTGATGACAAAACACAATATGGCAAACAATACTGTAGATGATGAGGAGCTCAGTGGAGATGACGATGATAGACGAGGAAGATACTTAAATATGCTACTGAATAGGAATTGCTGACATCCATTTACATTTTATAGCTTAAAACTGTCACAGTCATTATTGATTCATGCATTATATCTGTTACTTTCTGAACATACACGTTTTAATTAAAATTATCCTCAACCTAGCAGCCATTTTGAATTTCTGTGGATGCATAAAGAAAGTAGTTCACTAAAAACATGCAAATGGTTCCATAGATGTGCATGCCACTTACTAAATTGCCAACTTTCAGAATTCTCTTTTATGTTAATTAATGCAATTGAATAACAATAGTTTTGGCGGCCAATTTGAATTTCTCAAATTCCTCAAGGATGTCAAGTTGGCACCCAATGGAATATTAATCTAGACTACTTAAAGATTAAAAATCTGCCAAGAACAATTATGCGTCATGAAATTCTTGGTTCACCCCTCCTTCCACTAGACTATGGGGCTAAAACAGAAATATAAATGGGAAGAAACAACTTCAGTAGGTATGCAGTATAGTGTATTCTTAAAGTAGTTATATCAAAGGATTGTTTAATCAAACTCATTAGCAGACCCATAGCTGGGATTTGAGTCTTAAGCCTCAATTAAAAAAAAAGCACATAATTAATTTCTTAACATTCAATTTTCTGTGTTATGCCTCACACCTTCAGCCCCCCCCCCCCTCCTCCTTATATATTAGTGGGGGAACGATAGCCCCCTCTGCCTCCCCCTGCCCCCATTTCTCTGCCATTGAAGAAGTCACAATGAACAAATAAAAAAATAAATGAATAAATTTTGGTAGCAAATTACATTGAATAATAAACTGTTGTTGTTGTTGTTGTTTCATCAGTGTGGATGCCTCTGAATAATTGATTTTTCTGACTTCATCAATTCACAAATACTGATAATAAATATGGATGCTAAATTGCCGTATCTACCATTATCTTTATAAACACATAGTAATGCTTTCTTTTCTGTATTGCTTGTAAGAATCTACCTTAACTAGCACTATACATGGTTTAGCTATAGATATGTAATTATTTATAATAATTATTTGTGCTTCAATTAATTCTCATTTATTGAATATTACAATGTTTTTTCTGCCAAGAAATGTCATGATATTCAGTAAAAACACAAAATTAACAAATAAACAATGACAACAAACACTCAAAATAATTATCCATGTTTCACAACTCAAGAGTTAAGTACACATTGTGCAAAACCAATCACCCAAGGGGGCCTCTTTTATTTTGGCACATTTGAAGTGATTCCAAGTTTTACACTTGTCACATTGTATCATCTGATCGAATGAGTCAGGCCGCTGACAGGGACAGTACACTGGAATTGCAATATACTGCCATTTTGGTCGCCTCACTTCACCAGTTTGTTTTCCTTTAGGGAATGCAGTAAGTTTCTGTTTCTCAAAACAGCGAATAAGGTGGGACCTCATTTTGTTTTCATTAAAGGTAATTGTTTCAATGTTATTTCCTTTTGCTGCGTGGTAGGCAGCAGCAATGCTGAACAATCCACAGTTGTTCGAACCTGGTGATTGCTGCTGGACTGGTATGATTGTCACAAGCAAGGCTTGTTGCGATATTAGAGGTTGATATAGCTGAGTTATCTGTAGCTCCGCACTTGCTGCCAACTTTCCATTGAAACTACTGTCAAACAGATAGACTTCATTGCCTAACAGGGCAGTTGTGATCCAGTGCTGATACTCTTCTACATAGAAAATCTGTATAGCTATAAATAGACAAATTGGTTAATTAGTTAGCCTAAGCAAAGGATAACATACTGTACCTGAACTACAATCACTAGTAATAGAAGGGAAGGACTTCAATTGGATAAGTAACGTACTATAACATCCTTCGACACGTGAAAATTGCATGCGCAATAGTTTGTGAGCTGCATGCATATGGCGGTCATTTAACATGCTTGATTTGCCTTCAATTTCTTTCTTATCTTGCTGTGTCAAACCCAAGCTTGATACCCACTCGGTACTTTCCTGCGATAACATAGTTATAATGATGCAACAGTTAAAATATTAGGTATACTTTACCTCTTCTGCTCCTTTTCTATGATACCTGTGGCATGATCTCTTAGCTGGAGGAATCAGGAGATCTTGAAGCTTAGAATCATGGTCATCAGATTGGTGTTGCTCTGAGATGTTGGACCTTACATACCACATAAGTATCACAATTACATCATGTTTAGTCATGAGTTTGAAGGTTACATTGTGTTGTCTTGCTTTTGTAGATCAACGTCGACACTGCGATCAAGCTGTGGATTTTCAGAGCAAGATATATTGACCCAATATAAAGGACATATATAAACATCATAATAAGTCTGACAATATGTATAAATAAATAATCTATTTATGCTTACATTCTTTTGTCCTTTGTGAGTGTCAGAAGGCTGCTTGGTGGTTGTGTTGTCTACCTTAGATACCTGTAGATCAATGTCGACACTGCTATCAAGCTGTGGATTTTCAGAGCAAGATATATTGACCCAATATAAAGGACATATATAAACATCATAATAAGTCTGACAATATGTATAAATAAATAATCTATTTATGCTTACATTCTTTTGTCCTTTGTGAGTGTCAGAAGGCTGCTTGGTGGTTGTGTTGTCTACCTTCTGTGACCGCTCTTTATATTCCCTAAGCCTGGAAATATTTGCTTTTTTTTTGAGAACTTTCCCAGATTTATTGGTAAGTTCATACAAACCCTTCCCCACATCTCTAGAAATAAGGTATGGGCCAAGCCAAACAGGTTCCAATTTACCACCTTTGCGCTGCTTCTGCATGGAGTTCTCAAGCAAAACTTGAGATCCTATTGGAAGAATTTTGGCTTCATGCTTGCGATCATATGTTTCTCTCTGCTGTTTTTGTGCAACTAGAATGTTCTCTTCTGCTTTTTTAAAAGCATCTTCACGAGCCATTAGCAATTGTTTGATTAGTTCACTATGAGCAACCTCCTCAGTAGAGTCATCTAGCTCAGTTAATGACTTGGGGCAAACATCATTGTGTATAGGTAGTCGCATCTCTTTCTGAAAAAGCATGAAGTATGGTGAAAACTTTGTTGATGCTTGTCTAGATGCTCTGTAACTCATAAGCACTGTGTCAAGTTTTAAATCCCAATCATCATGTCCTTCACATGTAATCTTAGCCAAGCTCCTTGTGAGAGTTTGGTTGAAGCGTTCAGTGAGACCATTCGTCTATAAAACAAACAAAAAAGATTAGTGCCAAAAATTGTATAAATCATAGATATATACATACCATGTGGTATAACAAATAGGACATCATTGTGTGAGTGATTTACGATTCTCTGATTACTTGCTGACTCGGAGCCTGAGACAGCATTCTCACTACAGTACTACTAACTTTTTCCATTTACTCAAGTACAATAAGAGATTGGCCAATACAAATCCAGCAGCTTTAATGAAGTTACTTTACAGCCACATTTTATGTTCTTCAATGTTGTAAAAGAAAAATTCTATAATTTTTTTTTATGAGTAAGAATTATTTTAACTGACTATTCTCATTTTCCTTTTATTATTATTTATTATTCTTACAAAATGCATAGCAATAGGTTAGAGAAGAGAGACCCACACTAACGAGTCTCAATTGAGATTGTGGTATATATATGTGTGTGTATATCAAAAGTTCAAAGGTCAGTACATGTCACCCCTGTATACGGGTATGTTCAACTGGAAACATTAGCGCGGGTGCAATACCTGGGCTTACCAACAAAGAAGTTTGAAATTTTCTTTTTTGTCTACAAATGGCATGTTTATGTCTTGGGGAAAGTTCTGGAACAACCAATTACTTTCCATGCTAAGAAACAGACCGCATAATTTGAAAATCATTAACTAGAATTGGCATGAAATTTGCCATACTTTAAAATTATTAATTGTGTGCTTCAATCGTGCAGTAAGGCCAGTAGGCCCTGTCAAATTATGCTAACCATTTTTTTTCTGGAATAATACACAGGAGTAAGCATAGTGGAGTAACTAGTGATGTGCTCGAAATGCACAAAATGGTGAGCAAACTCTTTATTTTAGTTACCTAGATACAATGCTACTTTGTTCAGGAAGTGATTGTGCCGCTCAAAATAATGCTCAAACATGCACTCATTTGTGCTAGTCCAGCAATGCATACAATTTAATTGTAGCTAGCTATGTTCTATAACTTGCCATTCATATAAAGTAGTATAGTTTAGAGAATGTCAACGTGCGTAAATGGCATTACTGTGGAGTAACTATAATAGCTGGCTAGTGTAAATAAAGACTAGTTTGTTTGTTATGATTTGTTTACAAATATTCCTAAAAAATTCTTCTTTATTGGTTCTTGTAAAAACAAATACACAAAAAACAACAAAAACAAGAACAAAGTTCACACATATTTCAATGATGAGTTGATGCAGCTAACTATCTGAAGACACTTCATCAACTACACAAGAAGTAAAAAATATGGATATATTCATTGAGAGCTTGCAATGATTTGATTCCGAAATACAGCAACACGAATAGCTTCAAATAATTGCTAACTTTATTTATCTACTTTTGTCATATTCTCAGCATCAATCATGTTCAATGGTTTGTTATTGTCAGTAAGATTTTGGGCAGTTTCAGAAGTTTGACACTTGTAATTTTTTGAAAATATTGCGTAATTTTTATAAGTACAATTTTTTTTATTGTAGTCAGTTAATACAGTAACGAATATTATACACCTAGGGGTATACCACTTAGCTGTTAAATAGTAACCTTTTAGGTTGCAGCCCCAATATGATATACAGCTTTGATTTCAGAGTTACCTCACCTGTGGATGGTAGGCACTGGTAATCCTATGTTCAGTATTAGTTATCTGATACAACTCCTTGGATAATGCATTAACAAATTCTCTCCCTTGGTCAGTGATCAAAACTTCTGGACTGCCCATCCGACATATCACCTGTTACGGAGTCACAACATGCTGCATCTGAAATTGCTATCATTGTTATTGTTCTATTTAAGACTTACAGAATATATGAAACTTGCAATGCCATTTGCAGTTTTGTCTGGAAGAGATGCAGCCTCAGCCCACTTGCTGAAATAATCAGTTAAGGTTACAATATACTGGTTTCCTCTTGAGGTCTTCGGCAACGGGCCAATAAGATCCATTCCCACCTGAGCCCAAATCCTGATTGGTACAGGAATTGAGCGTAGTGAGCCTGAGGCTTTTTTAAGTGTGTGGTTATTTCGCTGGCATGTGTCACATGATGCCACCTGTAACAGTAAATTTAGTTAGGCCCATAGCTAGATAACAAACAATGACACGTATTGCTTACATAGTTTTTAACATCAGTGGTCAGACCTGGCCAGTAATATCGAGCAGAAACCATGTCCAGAGTACGATTAATTCCAAGATGACTGGCATTATGAACACACTCCACAATTCTCTGCCTTTTAATGGTGTCATCTACCACTAGCCTGCCTAAAGTACCAGATTATTTGCTTACTATAAACATTCATCAGCTAATGACTGCTTCTAGCCGTAATAGCCATAGCCACTATAATATAATTAATGCTTACCTGTACATTGCTTAGAACTTTTATAAAACAAATCTGCTTCCTTTGTGAAAAAAAACTTAGCTCTTTTCCTTAATGACCCTTTATCTGACTTGGAAAAACCATCTGGATATATGCCATCTTTGATATAGTTGTATATAGTGCTGAAGCTAAATCTCCCATGATTGTTATCTCCTGCCATACTTCACCAGTAAAACTTTGAACTGGTCAAACTAAATATTGCATTGAGTCTGAAGAACTATGAGAATCCTGCATAATTATTGTAAGCAACCTATAAGTGTAAATGCTAGAAAACAACGGATGATATGTGAGAGACAAATTATACATGTACACATGTATAGATTTAAAAGAAATTAAGCAACCATGATATATGAGACAGAAATTAAACATGCACATTTGTATAGAATTAAGCGATTGTTCTATAGCTCCACTGTTCATGTTTTGCTATTTGAGATGAGATCCACATTAGGCCCACGACACGGTGACAGTTTTCCAGAGGGGATGACCGTTTTACAGAGGGGGTGACCGTTTTCCCAAGGGGGTGAACGTTTTCCCGTTAAATTAGGTCACCCGGGGTGACTAATTTTACGGGGTGACTAAAATTTTATGACACCGGTACCTAACGTCGACTTCACCAAATATAAAGTCGACCACACTTTGTGTCGACCTCGTACCATATACTTTATCAACGCGCCGGTTGACGACCATTACCAAATACCATGTGTAGAGTTATAGTGGCAACCATTCCCACATTGTGAACCACAGCTGTATCGACCTCTACCATATATTCCGCACTTGGTGTCGACATCTACCAAATTATATATCACCTTTGCGGCGATCTCTACCCTACGATGACCGCACCCAGCGAGCGATGGCCTAAGGGAAGAATGAAGAAGAGATTGTCTGCTGCTGCTAGCAAAAGAAAAAATAGGAATAAAGAAAATCAACCGCCAGGTAGTCGGCGCGAAGCCCCTAACCGGCCAGCAAAGCTTTGCACTTGGTCTAACCACTCGATGTTGCAGGCTATGGCGGCAGTGAAGGACGGTTCAATGGGAATCAACATGGCTGCCATAGCGCATGGGGTCCCTCGTACGACGTTAAAGGATAGGTTATCGGGAAGAGTTATACACGGCACCAAAATGGGCCCTAAATCTTACCTCACTAGAGAGGAGGAAAAAGAGCTGGTTGACTTTCTTGTGAACTGCTCCAAGATGGGCTATGGCAAAACTAGAGCTGAAGTTTTGAGGATTGTTGAGGCTGTTATGAAGAAAAAAGGAAGGCTGCTTGGAGATCACCATATCTCTCAAGGTTGGTGGTGTCGTTTTCGTGAGCGATGGCCTGAAATTAGTTTACGCAGAGGAGATTCATTTTCTATGGCCCGGGAAAAAATGACAAGTCGTGAGGTCTTTGAAAATTACTTTGACTTACTTCAGGAGACTCTGGATAAATATAATTTGAAGGACAAACCATCCCAAATATACAACTGTGACGAATCGGGTTTGCCCTTGGAACACAAGCCACCCCGTATAGTGTCAGCCAAAGGAACAAGGAAGGTTCGGCAGATTAGCTCTGGTAATAAAACACAGATAACAGTTCTAGGTTGCTGTAATGCAGCTGGTCAAGCAATTCCCCCTATGGTAGTTTTCTCGGGTAAAAGGTTCAACCATGAGTTAAGTAAGGGTGAAGTCCCTGGAACTCTCTACGGAATGTCGGATTCGGGATGGATGGATCAAGAATTGTTTGCTACTTGGTTTTCTAATCATTTTTTGCAACATGCGGTTACTAGTCGCCCATTATTGCTAATGCTTGACGGTCATTCTTCGCACTATACATTAGATCTCATTCAAAGTGCCAAAGATAATGATGTTGTGATATTCTGCCTACCGCCTCACACTACAGCTGATAGCCAGCCATTGGACACCAGTTGTTTTGGGCCGCTTAAAGCCTATTGGTCAGAAGCCTGTCGAAAATACATGTTCAAAAATCCAGGTAGAGTAGTGTCAAAGTTTCAATTTTCACAATTATTTTCTGGTGCCTGGTCAAAAGGAATGTCTATTAGCAACATTACCATGGGCTTTCGCAACACTGGGATCTATCCGTTTAGTCGTGATGCACTTCTCAAAAAATTGCCAACATCTGAAGTATTTCATTCAGATGGTGAGGATGAAATTCCTGATGGAACTTCTGATGATATTGTATCTGCAGAGAAAGAGACAGATGATGAGGATGAAGTTCTTGATGAGGATGGAATTCCTACTGGTTTTTCTGGTGATGCTGAGAAGGAGAGTTCACAAAGTAATGACCATGCTAATGGTGACATAGAATCAGTCCCGGTTTTTGCACCGGAAAGTATCAAATTATTTCAAACGCGGCTGGAAAATGGTTTCAATGTGTTTGAAGATAGTGAGTATGTCGCATGGCTTCAGCTCTATCATCCTGATTGTGCTCCTGCTCCTTCACTTGTAGCTTCCTTCTCCTATGTGTCTCCACAACAGTCAATGAGTCCATCAATTTTGGAAAATTCACATTGTTATAAGCCAACTAGCAAGTCTTCCTTGAGCAGCAAGTCTCTGTGTATACCTGAAGCTCCGTCTGTATCATATGAGTCAGACACTGGATCTCGTAAGTATAGCGAATTCTTGTATTTTTTGTCAAACCTTGTTGATGATACATATGCACACAAATGCTCAAGTGTTGATCTATTTGAAGATACTGAGTATTAGTCATTTTAGTATTGTAATTAAGAAGGTGTTTCACACTTAGGTGACGTGGTAAGCGTAACAAGTGCTGTCACTCCAAGTCGTTCCAGTAGGAGCATGCTTGCAGAGTCTTCTCCAAGATCCCCTCAAGCTCCGTCTGTATCATATGAGTCAGACACTGGATCTCGTAAGTATAGCGAATTCTTGTATTTTTTGTCAAACCTTGTTGATGATACATATGCACACAAATGCTCAAGTGTTGATCTATTTGAAGATACTGAGTATTAGTCATTTTAATATTGTAATTAAGAAGGTGTTTCACACTTTAGGTGACGTGGTAAGCGTAACAAGTGCTGTCACTCCAAGTCGTTCCAGTAGGAGCATGCTTGCAGAGTCTTCTCCAAGATCCCCTCAAGCTCCGTCTGTATCATATGAGTCAGACACTGGATCTCGTAAGTATAGCGAATTCTTGTATTTTTCGTCAAACCTTGTTGATGATACATATGCACACAAATGCTCAAGTGTTGATCTATTTGAAGATACTGAGTATTAGTCATTTTAGTATTGTAATTAAGAAGGTGTTTCACACTTAGGTGACGTGGTAAGCGTAACAAGTGCTGTCACTCCAAGTCGTTCCAGTAGGAGCATGCTTGCAGAGTCTTCTCCAAGATCCCCTCAAGCTCCGTCTGTACCATATGTGTCAGATGCTGGATCTCGTAAGTATAGCTATTTGTATTGTTTATTTATTGCTCCAAACTTTGAATCGTGGAGAGATGTGCATGCATGTGTACACACATACAAATGTGCATCCATAAATGCACACACAAAGTACACACATGCACTTACATGTCATTAGTGGCAGATTTTGAATTTTAAAATGAAATTTGGTAACCTGTGTATTAGAGTCGCATAACTTTGTTTTTTATTTGTAATTGTAGCTAGTTACTTGTTGCTCGTATGTGTTTTCTTAATCTATAATGCTCCAGAAGTTCCTGTTTAGAAGATATTGGGAACATATATCATGACTAGGGCTGCACATAGAAAACGAAGCTAGGAGGGGCGAAATAGTGTTTTTGAGTTTGTAGGAGGAGCAATGAGTACTAGGGGGATCCCCCTTAAATCTTAATTGCTGCATTCAAAGGGGTTTTTACTGCAACTAACCCCTATGAATCTACCACTGGATATATTGCGAGCTACTGAGTATTTTGTTGTTTTAATGAAGGTATTTTACACTTAGGTGACATGGTAAGCGTAACAAGCGCTGTTACTCCAAGTCGTTCCAGTCAGATCATGCTTGCAGAGTCTTCTCTAAGATCCCCTCAAGCTCCCAGTAAGTGTATAACGATTTGTATGGTTAGTTACTGTTAATGATTCTTCGATGCAAATCTAAAATATGTTGGTACAGTTTGCAGTGCTTTGTTTAGAATTGAAATCCCTTTGTGATACTATTAAAGCAATTATTATTGGTGTTGTTGTTGTTGTTATTAAGTCCAATGAAATTTGAGTTACAATATTCTGGATTGGTCCAACAAGTGACCCAGTGCCAGAATTCCTTTATAGCAACACTGTATACTACCCACTTGACGCTTCTCCTAGTCTGGCATAGCCAGACCCTATACCCAACCGTTACACGGGGAAAGGGTCTGGGGACATGCCTATACCAAATTGTAAATGCGTAGGAATTCAATTTGCGGTAGAGTTTGAACACTCACGATTATTCCCAACCGGTAATTGACCGCTGCATCATATGTGCATCAGAACAAATTTGGTATAGGCATGTCCCTAGACACTTTCCCCGCGTAGCGGGTCTGGCTACGCCAGACTACTCTTCTCCCCCTCCCACATCTAGAGCCTGGTGTGCCCATGGTTATTATGTTTGAGGTACTGGCTTTGTTGATTAGTTTTTTAAAGAGATAATGTTTTTTTTTTTAGATGGCATCCTGAAAACTCCGACTCCCAGTGCTAGTGGCACAATTGACCAACTGCCTTCACAGGAATGTTTGATTAGTCACCTTTCAGTTTCAAGTCAAAGTTCTTGTGAATCTTGCCATGCTGCATCTGCTTCTAATACTCCTCAGTCTCCGCCTGTAGTTGTGTCGGCCTCTAATACTCCTCAGACTTCACCGGTTACTGAATTCCTTGCATACCCAACTCCTATCAGGAAAACAAGATTAAAAGCATCCAACAAGTGTGCTCGTGTCTTAACCAGTGCAGAGTCCTGTCGGCTTTTGCGGGAAAAAGAACAGAAGAAAAAAGACGAGGAAGAAGAAAAGGCTAGACGAAAGAGAGAACGTGAGGAAAAAAGGGTGACTCGAGAAGAAGTAAAGAAAAGAAAGTTGGCTGAAAGGGAAGCCAAAAAAGAAGCGATAGCAAAGAAATAAGCTGAAAAGCAGAAAAAGCAGAAAAAGACAAAGGGGAACAACAATCCTGTTGCGTTTGTGGTGCCTTCGTCATCTGTGAATAGGAAGCTACCAGGAGAGTTCTCAGGATCTGGGAAGACATATCCTAAAAGAAAGAGAATGTTGGAGACCAATAGGGAGTCTGATGAAGATGCTTGTTCTGTATGTTTTGGGATGTACAAAGATGATATTCAAACTTATGAATGGATTCAATGCAGCAACGAAGACTGTAGTGTATGGAGTCACGTTTATTGCCTAGATGAGACAGACAGTGGCTACATTTGTGCAGTCTGTGACAATGTATTTATGTAATCATCTGAATTTGTTTCACACAACTGTAACAAGAAATTAATTGATTGTATATGAACTCAAAGTATTATTGTAATAGAGATTACAACATATTACTACTGAATAGCTCAATAGGTAGGGGACGGCAAGGTTTTACACGAGCTGCCCCGCCCCTCAACAAAATCATTCATTGTGCACGTCGGAGAATAGTATAGTGAGTGGTTGTGTTTCACGACCGCACGGGATTCTAATGGCCAATCGCCATCTGCGTGAGCTAGAGAGAGAGGAGTTCCCTAATTCTAATGCTTGTAAGTAGTGCTGGAATTATTTTTTGAATCGAAGTATTTTGGTACCTACCATGTTCAAGTTATGTAGGCGATAAAATGGTCTTTTTTTTTTGTTGGGATTTATAGTGGGTAGTGTTCTTCCCCTCATGCAAGGATATTTTCTATGTTAGGATATTGTGCTGAATACTACACCCCTTCCTCTTGCTGGAGCCATTGTGTTGCGACTGACCTGAGAATAGTGCATGCATCATTTGAGAAGCAGCTGTGTCTCTTGAAGTAAGTGGAAGTAATTCTCAAACACCTCATACTTGACATACAGTCACTCACTCATGAAATATTCACTCCAAAGTAATGCAATTAAGTACAATATACGGTAGTTGGGTAGTTGGTCAGTCTAACACGCCAGAAAATGAATACAATAATATGCTGAATAATGATTTGATTGTTTTGGTGTGAAATGGAATAGCAAGAAATTACGTAGTTTATAATCTTCTTTGTTGGGGGGGGGGGACATTGGCTCCACTGAATTTGTAGAATACTTGAGTACTTATAGAAGCTGATTTCTTAGTTTTTGGTGGTTGGCCTATATGAGTGTTGGCTATGTCTGTACTAGAGGTGTCATAGCAGATGCTGACAGGTACTCCAGGGGCTTGTCCTGTTACCCTTGGGTTGAAGGAAGAGCTACATGAGACCCAGACTTTTTAGTTACTGGCTGATGATTTCTAGAACTGAGAGTGTGCATGGTGTGTGTTCATGCACATGTGTGCCAGACACATTGACAACTTACTGGTGGTTTTGGGAGTTGCAGCAGTGGCTGGATTCAATGATTGTGGATGGCCATTATGGTCATTGGTGGTATGATAGGTCAACATGATAGGTCAACATCTGGCTGGGTATTCAATGATTGTGGATGGCCATTGTGGTCATTGGTGGTATGATTGGTCAACATCTGCAGCTAGCTTGCATGAAGTTTTTTGCAGGGAAGGGAGGGGGGGGGCAGACTTGCCAACCTGAAAGTCAAGTTTCGCAGGACATGATACAAAATTTAGCAGGATTTCGTTCAATTTAGCAGGACACCCCCCCCTTCGCCGACCCTTTACCTCGCGGGGAGGTCTGGTCAACGACCTGTTCTGCACAATCAGCAAAATGTATCTTAAATAAAAACTGCAAGTACAGTTCATATTGTTGTTGTTTTGTAGTGTTGAAGTTAAATCAAGAAAGAGTAATTTGCAGTACTTCAGATGTGATGTGTGTGCATTGTCTTGAGTTCCTTTCTGTGGCTGTTGGCATCTGTGGTGTTCTGTTGGAAATTACACAAGCGTACTAATGCATGTTTATGAGTTGTAAATGAATTGGTCAATGTATCATTTATTTTTATTTATTTCAATTGTTTCTTGTGAGGTGTAAGTATGTGTGCCTGCACACAAGTGAAAGTTGTGTTACATATTTGGTGTGAGCTGAGGCATTTATTTATGCTTTGACCATTGTATGAACTGACTATTGCAGTGGAAGGGTATATGTATTAGGGAGGTTACTGATGGTTTTTCTGGTACTATGGTGCTTTAAATAACTCTACTATTGTGAGCTATGGTCTGTGGATGGTGAGGGTAGATAGCGTTACATGACTGGCCTGTTGCCTAGGTAATGTCTGGATGGTGGCCAAGTGCTTGGGAAACCTGTCGCACTCTTCACACCGCAATGCCCTAGAAGTCACTAGCAGTGCACATTCAGCCGGAGACCTCAAACTGCTACTGAGAGCTGTCATATAGCCCTAGTTGCCATTTTTCAAGTAACAACCAGGTGATTGCGTATTCAAGTAAGTCTCCAAGCTGTTGTTTTTAAGTCCCACTATTATTGAAACTTATTGTTGTAGTAGTAGTAGTAGTAGTAGTAGTAGTAGTAGTAGTAATAGTAGTAGTATAGGGAATGAGTGTGCTGATACCTTCGGATGAGTTGGCAGATATGAATATAATTAGAGATGAAGTGAAACAGTCTGTCACTTCGTATGTCCAGGAGCGGTTCTTCCATTTTCTGTTATTGTTGAATGTGGGAGTGTATGTGTTTGTGTGCATTTTCATTAAGGAGATGTTATAAAGCTGTATGCCATTGGTTATGTGTATGTGTTGTTCCAGTACAAGTTGGTCTATATCTGATATTTCACATTTAATAATACTTGGCTGTAGTCCTTTCCCCCTCCCTCCCCACTAGACAGGCAGTATGTCCAGCTGAATAATGACATCTATATATAACACTTGTGATTGCATGTGTACCTTGATTGTGCAGTTATCACAAATACAGCTTTGACTTATTGCCCCCCACCTAACAAACAATTAATATTGATATTTAGTGAGAGAATAAAAAAAAAAATAATAATAAAAAATTAAAATTAAAATTAAAAAAAAAGATGATTTCTGCATGTGTATGTATACATGTGATTTACTGAAGTCTGTGTTGTTTAGGATTAGTTCATAAGAATTTCTCAGGAGGGATATTTTGAACTCTACAGCTCCACAGACACTTCAAGTGAGTAAACTTATGACCTTATGTGTGTCACACAAGTTGTGGTTTGTGGGATTGGTTGCTATGGGGAATCATTTCTTAACCCCATGGTCATGTGGCAACTGTAATAACATGACTAATAATTATTCCAACCATCCAGCCTTTTCTTTGTGTTGTGTTGGAGCTAGCTTTCTTATTTCGGTGGAAATAGTTAGTGATAGTAAAGTGTCCAAGTGATGAGGCTCACACCATTGGTGCTTTCATATGCAGTTTCATATGTGACCATCTACAGGAAAATAGGGCACAACGCAGGCCCTATCAAAAAAAAATTTTGCACTTGCACATTGTTCGGCCTCTGTATATTGAGCTCTCTGAGTTTTAAAACCGTTGCTTCAACCGGTGTCAATATATGCACTCTAACCGCTCCCTTCTGTAAGCTTATTCAATACATTTTTTAAGAATTCAATCGATCTTTTCCCGACGTTTACGCACACTGCATTGTGCCCGATTTCCTGCAGATGGTCACATATAGATTATAAAAGCCCTACGATCCACCGCTCTCTCCTCCTCCCCTTAAACGACGTAATTGTACGAGTAATAAATTCAACACTCCTTTAAAGTCAATACTTTCTAGTTGTAGTTTAACCCTCTCACCGGCACAAGCGCCTATAGGCGCTCAAGGATGACGTAATGCGGGAAAAAATATTTCCCCCCCTAAACGATAAACGCTTAGCTGCAGCGTCCAGAGCACGGCTAATGTGTTGTTCTATTGCATGTATTTTTAGAATAGAAATAGCTACTACGTAACTAAGGTAGTCGGGCTAAAAATAAACTTAACGTTAGTTCAAAAAAATGGCGATAAATTTGTCTGCAACTGAGGCGGTGGATCTTGTCTGCGACGACGTTTTCGACTGCGAACGTGAGGGGGAAGGGGTACAGGAGCTATATAGCTACCGCAGAGGTATTACTGTCGAGAATAGAGAGTTGGACTTGCTCGCTAAAGCTGTCATTTCATTACCAGTTGAGGAAACTAATAGTTTTCAACTTGAGAGCTACTAGAGCACTGTAGGTAGCGAACATACCAGCAGCAATGTCAAAGAGGATATGGAACTTGATATTCCAGGTAAGAAAAGCAGCTATTTACGCAGTATTGGAGGGAAAAAAAGTAAGAAATAGTTTTCCCGGGAACATGGCGGTAAGTTTTATTATGCCCAACAGCTTTCCCGGGAATATGGCGCTAATTTGGTCACAGCTGTAAACTCTTTTCTTACAAACTCCCAGCAATGAGTAATGATTTGACTTAGCCACCTTTGCTCTCTGAATTACTTTGGACTTCCTATTCATTCAAAGGATGATGTCTCTACTTCAGTGTTGTGGTAATTGCAATTGGTAATTGTAATTAGCTGTAATCATTACACCATCTGCAGTAATTGTAATTGTAATTGTAATTGCATGCCTGTAATTGGCAAGTAGTTGGGGTTAAAGATCACTTTGGTAAAGGGTCAGTTCTAAAGCACATGGCTGCTAGCAAGAAAATGAATTCTCAGTTTTTACATAACTTTTCTCTTTTAAGAGAATTGATGAATTAAAACAAAATTACAAACTTTGTGGGCCCTATTACTTGACCACTTATCCTGAGGAGGCACTTATCCTGAGGAGGCGATATGATGTAATTGTATGTAATTGCTAACAGATTTGTTGTAATTAGTTCTTAAAGGTGTAATTGGTAATTGAAATTGTAATTGAGAAGCAAAAATTTTAAGTAATTGTAATTGTAATTGATTACTTTACTCCTGTAATTGCCACAACCCTGCTCTACTTCTGCAAGGTCTGAATATTGAGATGATGGTAATACTGATTATGCTGAAAGCATGAAGAAAGGTTGACACAGTATTGAATGGATGAAAAAGGAAGAGTATGAGTAAGAATGTGGCTAGAGAGTGGAGTGAGTGTGTGCAGAGGACTGGAATTGTTAGTAAAATATTCTTGTATTCTTGATGTTCTTCTGCCCAGTTATTACCCAGCAAACAGTCACGCCTCCTCTGGTGTCATCAGTGAGCAACAGCATTGCTGGCTGAGATAACTGTATTATAACAGTAAAAATATCTAATCACGAAACAATTGCTAATATTGCACTGGAAGCATACAGATCACTTTGTTATGATGATATAGTTACATTGTGGTCCCAAAACCACTTTGTGGTTTGTTGCTAAGCAACCAAATTTGACCAAAAATGTTGAACAATACATGTACTTTCACGTGATATATGTGACAGTCTATGGGAAAAGGGGGCACTTCACGCAAAAATTGAAATTGAGATATAGGCTCCAGAAGTAAGTCATAGGAAAAATTCTTTCTTTCTCCTGTTTTTGTTTTTTGCAGAATTAGTCTTAGTGACCCTTACTCTAAGTCTACGCCAAATTTCAAATGCCGAAACAACTTAAAAGATCCCAAGCGTGCCGTGGAAAGACAAGCTACTTTTTATTCTCTCTCGTTCTCTAAGTACAATAAACGGGGAATGGGCGGAGTTTCAAACAAGCAGTTAAAAAAACGGCATAGCTTTGAGAATAGTGCATGCAATCTACAGCCTACCTCTGGTTGAAAGTTTACCACTACATGGAGTAGAGTAGCCAAGGATTCCGACAAGACAGGCTGTGAGACGCTCTGAAAGCTAAAAAGAACTCTATGCAAACTTCGTTAGTCGCCGTTAAAAAGCGGCTGCACGATTCAATTGCGTACGCGGAGTACGCCGTTAAGTATACGGAAACATTAATTATACCGGAAGTGGAAATTCAATTTATGTTTTCTCGATTTCTAGTTCAATTGCTTTGCTGAATACAGCCTAGTTCAACTGCCAGTTTCTCTGCGCGTCGAAGGTTTTACCCTCCAGTATTTTAGCACTAAGTTGAGATAAATTGTAGCTTTTTGTTAGCATAAAAAACTCATTTTTTTTGGTTTGAGTGAAGTGCCCCCTTTTCCCATAGACTGTCACATATGGTTGCTAGGTACTTTTTTGAACTCCTGATTTTATATTTATTTTTAAACATTATTCATGTAGAAAAAATTAATAACTGAATTTTATCTGCCGGTGAGAGGGTTAACAGCTATTCGTAACCAGTGTTTCATCCAGACGTTTTGGCAATGGGGGCAAAGTAGAGTTTTGGAAATGTAAGGGGGTGGAAGCGGCACGAGTCACAATAGGAGGGAAATAGAATTATTGAGTGCATCTTGACTCACAAACAAGTGAGTCAAGTTTAGTATCACAGAACATTGTGGAATGCCGGCCTGCTCTCTCAAGAAACTTGATTTTCTGTATTTCATTCGCAGCTATAAATTTGTTCTGTAATCTACATTAGTAGAGTAATGTCTATTTAGGTAGAGGAGGAATCTTACCTACCTCTTAAATACAATATCAACTAAATTAAAAATTAAATTGATCTAAAAGAAAACGGTATGCACCCTCCCCTCAGCACACGCCCACACCCATCCCATGTGAAGCTATTGTTCGAACTTTTTAATCTTTGGGGCTTGCAAGAGTGTAATTTTACACAACAACGACACTGTGGCAAAAGATATATCTTCTGCTAAAAACACTCCAAGGAAAAATTTGTAACCACTCCTAGGCCTGGGCCAGTTATGCTTTTTTCCAACGTATTATTTATGCTCCAATTCTTTTCAAATTTTCGTATTATGCTTAGAAAATGTCATATTATGCACCTTTACTTATCATGCTCAAACAAACAGAAATAACCACGTCAAAGGTCTAATAGTATGAATGAACGATTGTTGTATTGGAGCATAACAGATGTTTCTACCGTCTTCTAATGAGCTTTGTTGAGATTTATCAAATGATGTACTAAAGACAGAGAAAACTTGTTCACTTCTGACTTCTGGGGCAAAAATTTATTGTGTTGTGTGTGAGAGTGAGAGCGACATTTCCACCAAAAAAAAAAAAGGAAAAAAACCACCTATTGCTGGCATTATGCTCAATGCTTTGGCACACTTGTTATGATCATACTTTTGCTGGCATAATTGGCCCAGGCTAACCCCCCTCCCCCCAGGAAAAGTTTCCTCGCCCCAGAATTTACAGGTGTAATTCATTAAAGTCAATTTCTGATTGCTCAGGCCCTTCAATGGCGATTCGCATCAGTTTAGGTAATGTAGAATCGCTTATTCTGTTACGAAGCCTAGTTTTAAATAGTTTCATTTTACTAAAGGAGCGTTCCACACTTGCTGTGCCGACCGGGAGGACCAAAATTAAGTTCATTAGCTTGAAAATCTCTGGAAAAATATCTGTGTAAGCACTAGTAGACTCCATTTCAGCCTTGACATCTTGTAGGGTTGGTGGCTTGGTAAGCTTATTTTTCTCCATACGCTTTCTTCTCTTTGGCGAAATTCCCCCCGCCCCCCCCCAGACAAAAATTCTGTATGAAACCCTGGGAACCATAACCAGGTGGGTTGGAAAGGGTTCATAACATTCAAATTGACTTATCGCATTCCAGGGTGGGGAATGAACCAAGATAAAATGTGTGAAAAAACTTGGTTGTCGCCACGGAATCGAACCCAGGGCAACTGGCTTTAGCCACCAATCTGAGTTTTTATGACGGGTGGAAAATATGTGAATGTTGTTTCTATTATATCTGATTTACAACTTTTTTAATAAATATGTAGTTTTAGCTGTGGATTCTTTCAAGTCCTAAGCATTTTGAATCCAAGAATCCAAGGGGAGGCATTTAGAATCCAAGGGGGAGCAAATGCCCCCTTCCTCCCCCCCCCCCATCCCACCCCTAATTGAAACCTTGGTAACAGTCTGAAAGTTTTCATTGACTTTCTCAAGAACATTGTAAAAAAAAACGACTATTTTAATGCCACCTTATTTAAAGTTAGTTTTTATGGGACTGTACAAGTTTCCCACCATTATGTATGACACATCCTGTGGAAATTTCACCATGTACAATGTATATTGTCTTCCTTTTGCAGTTGTGCCAGAACATGGTGCTGAGGACACCGTCTGACCAGAGACTTCAGCATAATTAGGCATCATCCAGGTTAGCCCCATGCTTTTTTTTTTCTTATACAGTGTACCTTCGCTATTGGAAAATCTTTGTCCACAAGAACATGGGGAAATTTGTTTGTGGTTAGGGAATATGAAATATTGAATGAGTCAATAAATGTTACAAGAAAGCGTGGATGCACTGAATTGTGTTCTAGAATAATATTGACCAGGAACTGAGTGATGTAATTATCCTAATTCACAATCATAAATAATTGTCTCCCCAACAAACACACACATCACTTGTAACACACACATGCACAACACATGCAACACACACATGCACAACACATGCACAACACATGCAACACACACATTACACATGTAACACATATAACACATGTAACACACATGCACAACACATGCAACACACACATTACACATGTAACACATATAACACATGTAACACACATCACATGTAACACACACATGCACAACACATGCAACACACACATTACACATGTAACACACATAACACATGTAACACACACATGCACACACACATGCAACACACACATTACACATGTAACACACATAACACATGTAACACACACATGCACACACACATTACACACACATAACACATGTAACACACGTCACACATGTAACACAAATAGCACATGCAACACACACATACCACATGCAACTTTTGAGCTTTTATCCTGCCCCTCTGGACAGGCTGTGTGGTGCTACAGTGAATATGTAGGAACTGGTAAATGTCCAGTTGATGTTGTTCTTTTTTTATACTTGTAGTGGAGATGTGTATGATACTGTCTTTTCTAATATGTAGTGTCCATGTCAAGATCGCAGATTGATGGGTGTGTCCTTTCATACAGAGGCTACTCCAGATAGCCATGGCTGTGTCACAGAACGTCCAATTATTCACTTTATCATTTTGTTGTGTATGCGTGACACTGATTGTTTATTATTTATGTATAGTACTGTACTTTTGATGATTTTTGTTATTGCTTGTTGAATTTTTAGTGTTGTGTTGTAATGAATTGCTTAATAAGTTTAAAAAAAAAAAAGAAGCACTATACTAAGTTATTGCTGGCTTCATTTTGGGATTGTTGCATTGGTATTTCTTGCGATCATAGCAATAAGATGAAGGAGGGTGTATGTATGTGTGTTGTCTAATGTGGTCCTCGAGTTAGTGCCCTGCATTGTGTGAAATTTGCACCACTTGAAAATTATGGACTGGTTTCTATTATGGGCGCTGTTGTCTCGGACTGAATGATAATAAGGGTTCTACCATGAACATCTGCAACACCCATGATGCTATTTACCATAATGAGTAGTTTGTGTAACAGTTTCTGCTCAAATTGCTAACACATTGTGACACTTGCAATTGCCCGATTGCACACAAATGCTTTTCTCCTTTGGATCATGTGCCGGTCCAGGTGCTTCCTAGCCACATATCAAGTGGTTGCCAGTGAATATGACGAATTCTATCCTCAACTATGTATTCTCCAATATTCATGCACTTCCTTGTAATTGAATAATGATATATAGTTGGGATATCTGATGTTGACAAAAGTTTATGATTGCGTAGCATTGTTGAAGTACTGTGACTATAAATGGGTCCAGTTTAGTTGGTTGTTGTTGTTGTTTTTTGTCATTTTGCTTGTTTGTTTGTTTTGTTTTGTTTTTGGCAATTGGTAATCATAGTGATGGTTATGCGGTAGTAATGCATACATAATAATCTAAATTGACAGACTGTTCATAAGAGGGAGGGGCTGCTTTTCAGCATGCAGTACAATTCTCTTCAACAAGCTGTAATAGAATTTTCATTTCGATGAGACAAATGAGATTATTTGCAAATAAAAAGTGGGGCACCCATGTAATGAGATTCAAACTTCTGTATTGCTCATGATTTTATAGCAACTGATATGCAGAATTTCAGTTCTTAGAATGAAAATTAGAATAGCATGTGTGTGAATGTGAGTGTCTATGTTTTGTTATGTCTGTGCATGTGACATATATGCTGGACCATGTTTAACGGATAAAAACAAAACAAATTGACCAACACAGCATTGTATGCATCCGTCATGATTGATAGTGGCATAGTATAGGGTTGTGGAGAGTGTTTATCACAGAGAGGTTGACAGTGAGAAAGTGAGTTTTAAAGCCATCTCCAGAATGTTACCAAGCTCTCAATAGTTGGGCAACTGTCAACGTTACATATATCTGTATGTACACTTATATGTGTGAGATGGTTGCCATGCAATGCATGCATGCACCAGGTACAAAGGGTGATGTGGATGATCAGGTGGCCTGATGTAACGTCCACTGGAAAGGAAGAAGATGAGAGAAGTAGAAATCTGACCATAGTCAGACATAGTGACGACCTCAGACTATGTGAACTATTGTGTACATACTTTAATTGCAAGGTTGTAAACTACCTCTCGACCATTTCAAGAATTTATGTTCACTCTTGAATTGTTAATTTTCATCACAGTCAAGCTTAAGCAATACTGTAACAACATAGCTGTAGATGTCAAACAGATAGTATGATGATAAAATGACACAATGTTTGACTGAATATATAAATATGAATTAAAGTGCATGATTGGTTTTTCTTGAAAAAGCCGACATCAATTCTATAAAACATTCACACAGTATGGCCATAGTAACCATGATTTATATATCATCAGAGCATTTACCTGCATGAGGTCTTCATAATATCATACAGGCAACTTCACCTCGATGCATTGGGACTCAGCTTTTTGCACTCGACCACCTCCTTACACATTTAACAATGAAATTAAAGTCTGTAACAAGAAATTTTAGCTGCACTGAAGTTCATCCAAACTAATACCACTGACACAACTTCATCTATGTACTTTGCACTCACCTGCATCAAGCATGCCAATACTTTCCCAACTCTACTGAGAAAATAGTCACGCAGGTCCAGTCACACCTCCATACTCCCATCAAGGCCAATTCACACTCTACAAGACAGATACACGCAGAAATGCTCTCTAATAGAAAAATCAATAGTATTCCACCGCCCCCTCCCCCACCCACCCCCAAGCCAAAGACTTCCCCTCAAAATGTTTTTTTAACGAATCCTATAATGAATCCCTTCACATGAATTCTGAACTCTCTTAATAACCCAGCAGCATCTTAACTTGCATCATTCCTTCATGCTATGCTCACTTGATAGCCTTAACAATCCAGATATGTAGAACTAGAATTTACCTACTGCCTAGCCAAGCGGAGGTGTGATTCAGAACAATGCAGTCCAATCTCTCCTGTTATTACACAAGATTGCCAATACAGAAGAGTGGGGGAGAGTAGTCCCCTCTGAATATATCGGGCATGTAGTGGCCTTTCTAAATGCGAGTGCAGCACAACAAGGAGGATCTGGGCAGGTTACACAAACAGACACATGTGTCAATATTACCATTCCAGACTGTCCAACCATCCCGACTTTGGCGGGACAGTCCCGATAATGATGCTCAAGTCCCCAGTCCCGCCTCACCTAGGGTCGGGACAATAGATGTCCCGACATCAGCCAGGCGAAGATGTCGAACAATAAAATATGCTAATTAAGTGATTCTGGATAAGTTCCCCTCCTTTGATATGATCAGGCGAAGATGTCAAACCATGAAATATGCTAATTAAGTGATTCTGGACAAGTTCCCCTACTTAAATATGATCAGGCGAAGATGTCGAACAATAAAATATGCTATTTAAGTGATTCTGGAGTAAAAATAAAAAATCACTATTTCATGAACTTTATACCAATACCTATGCAGAATCTTTCTGTTCAGCCAGTGACCAGCACTGAGCTGCAGGTTAAACTGACCCACTGTAGGTGCAAGTGAGAATGCTAGGAAAGTTTCAAGTCTTCCAAGTACCATCACGCAATGACCTGGACTTGCATCCACCTAATCCAGTTTGCTAGGACAAAAATATTCTGGTATAGCCGGACCCTGTTTCTGCTGCAAAAGGAGAAAGGGATCATTGCTAACTGCTGGGTCCTATTAAGTGCGCGCACAACAAGCAAGGGATCAGACACAGCAGCACTGACATCTCTTGCTGCTTTCCCAACCAAAAGTGCACTGTTGAGGTAAAGAAACTTAGAGGGCTAATCTAGAAGATAGTATGGCTTCCAGACTAGCCAGAAGTGCCTTGATTAATGAAGTTATCTGGAAGAAATTTGGTATTCTTAAAAAAAAAAATGGAGGAGACTTGCTCTGGCGAGGACATAAACGTCACAAAGAGTATTTGTGCTGGAGTAGTTCTCCAAGTAACCATTACAGGAGGGAACATACACACATGCACATATAAACACATACACACATTTCCATACATCATTTTAATACTGTACACAAAAACACAATTACATACATCAGTCTATTGCAATACCAAATACAAAATAGCATGAGAGTAGGCTATGATCTATTATTACACTGCAAGTTAACCACTAAATGTAATTAACCACGAAATTGAATGACAATTGTTTTCGAGTCCGTCATTCCCATCACACTGAAATAGCTTGCTTACCTTCTGAGTCAGGTTTTCATTCCTGCATCACAAACTGTAAACTGTGTCCTGTCCTGTCCTGTGGTGTTCTCCTCTGTAGCTTGGCACCCTTCATTCCTGCAGTCTTTCTGCACTCAGCGTCGTCTGGCAACTCCTTTACTGTGTTCTTGACCTCATACAGCTTTGTGCAAGTCCTGCCATTAAAATCGCTTAATAAATAACAATAATAACAATAATAACAATAATAACAATAATAGAAATAATAACAATAACAATAATAATAATTAATAATAATAATAATAATTAATAATAATAATTAATAATAATAATAATAATAATAGTAATAATAATAATTTATAATAATAATAAATAATAATAATAGTAATAATAATAATTTATAATAATAATAAATAATAATAATAGTAATAATAATAATTTATAATAATAATAAATAATAATAATAGTAATAATAATAATTTATAACAATAATAAATAATAATAATAGTAATAATAATAATTTATAATAATAATAAATAATAATAATAGTAATAATAATACTAATACCAAAACAAATAATGATAATACTAATACTAATACTAAAACTAATACTGATAATAATAATACTAATACTAAAACTAATACTAATATTAACAGTACACCACGTACATTGCCCATTAAAAAATATATGGGGAAAATCGCCGTTCAATTGAAATCGTATGGGGAAAGTGAAATACCATGGTTGGAGTTGAAATACTACAGATAGCAAAGTGAAATACCATGGGTAAAAGTGTGCATGCGTTAGCCTTAGTAACGCCATAGTTTTCGCTGAAAAGTTTATTTACAGTAAGATTTAAGTGTACTATTACCGAGTGACAGCACGGGTAACCGTGGTATTAGGGATTAATAGCATGAGTAAAGCAATAAATAGCACTCAGCTTCGCCTCGTACTATTATCAATAGCATTACTCATGCTATTAATCCTGAATACCACGATTACCTGTGCCTACTCATACTAATAGTACTCCGCGCAAATTAGCCATTAAGAATGTACAGAGAAAATCGTTGTTCAATTGAATTAGCATGGTTGGAGTTGAAATAGTACAGTTAACGAAGTGAAATAGTACGGGTAAGTACGCAGGTATGGGGTAATTAGCCTTAGAAATGCAGTAGTTTTTAGTGAAAGGGTTGTTTTAAAGTAATGGTGGCTGTTAAATGTAGGTATACTGCTAGCAAGTGAAAGCCGTGGTATTAGGGATAAGCAAAAAATAGCACTCGGCTACGCCTCGTGCTATTTCACTTACTTACTCATGCCATCTCAAATACAACAGTTACCCGTGCTATTACTCATACTACTACTACTAATAATAATACACACCGTAAATTGCCCATTCAAATGTACAGGGATAATCGCTGTTCAATTGGCACGGGGTAAGTCGTGGTTATCAGGGATGGTAATCGTATGACTATTTCCACGTACAATACAAAACCCAGATGCAGAGATCGTGCAAGTGCGATTTTGGGAGAAAATGGAACTTACAACAGTTCAAATAGCACTCGGCTTTGCCCCGTGCGTTTTTTTTGCTGTCGTGCAATTTTCCCCATGTCACTCTCCTAAACATGTGATTACCTATACATAACACTCGTAAAGAAATAAGTAGTACTCGGCTCATTTTAATCATGTTTCCTGAATACCACGGTTACCCTTGCTATTACTCATACTACTACTACTGTACTACTACTACTACTAATAATAATAATACTAACAAAAATAATTACAATAACATTAATAAAAATAAACAATAATAAAATAATAATAATAATAATAGAGATGTGACCGTCTACAGGAAAATCGGGCACAAAGCGAGCCCTAAAAATTTTTTTATGCACTTAAAAATTTGTCAGCATCCATATATTGAGCTCTCCAAGTTTTAAAGTCGTAGCCTCAACCGTTGTCGATATATGCACCCTAACCGTTCCCTACCGCCGGCTTATTTGATACATTTTAATAATTAAATCGACCTTTTCCCGACATTTACACATGCCGCGTTGTGCCAAATTTTCCCTGTAGATGGTCACATATATACAAAGTCTATCTAAGAATGGTGCAGGGGTTGAGGGAGCTGAAGCCCATCCCCACATTATTCCTCATACCTAATAATTTCAAATCGACACACTCACTCCACTCTCTAATACTGTATAGGTAATACGTTCATCATGAAAGTTATTACAATTGATTGTATATAATACTTATTGTGAAGCTGGTGTGACACTATTAAGGTTGAGGATCAGTAAACAAAATGCAACAATCTAACTCTTTTGCAAAGTAGCAAAGAGGATCGACAATTTGCATACTTAGATTGCCTAAATTGACTAGAAACATTTCTCACTGAAATGAGCTAAGTCTTGAATCAACGGGCTTGAACCCACACCCCCACAATGTAGGAAAAGCAACAGCCTTCTTGTTATTCATCATAGCTAGACTTTTCCCCCATTTCATGTATCCACCTAGCAAGCTAATACCACAAAATCAGCCAGAATCCCCCCAAGAAAAAACGACTATCACAGTTCAGCACCCTATACTCTTTCCCACTCATTGGTCTTACCACTGGAGAAGCTGGAGACGGGAGGAACAAGAAGAACCAGTCACATCAGGTGCGCGTTCATTTAACCATTATTGCCATGGTAATAAGCATGGGTGCATGCCCCTATCCGGGAGGAGTGGATGCTGTTGGTAAGACCCTTTACCTATGATTGGTTAGGTAAAGGGTTTCTTCCTTGAGAAGTGTAATTGAGTAGATAAAAAAATGAGTTTATATTTTGAAGTTGGTTCAGAAGTGAGTCATGCCATTTTGGGAACTGCTTCTTTAATGATATGGTAATAATATGGATACCTTACAACTTGAATCAATCCAATTTTTTCTAACTGAACCTGCTAAAATGGTGTGGGGTTTTTACAATGGAAGCTTAAGTTACTTCATAACATTCCCCATTGAGGCATTACAGTTTTATGTTAAATGTGTTTAAGGGATTTTTGCATAGGATTGAAAATAAATGAATAACAACTCAAAGTATGCGGTGATGGTCGACAATAGAAACATTAGTGACAATTGCTGGACGACTTCAAATACGCATGGTCGACAATTGCGGCGGTAGTGCCTCTCTTTCAGGCGATCTCTCTCAGTAGTGTCCCGTATATAGAAGACGAACAGAGAAGGTCTAGTTGGTGCCTTTAATGAAGTCTTCTGTCGCTGTCACTTGAGGGTCATATCTGTAACAGGAAGAACAGTACACGGACTATAAATAAGGTGGTCGACAATTGAGGGCTTACACTACACCCCCAGCTGATATTTTAGCAGCTGCTCTAACCCTGTTGAGCAGGGGTAAAGAGCAGGGTACACCAGAGGAAGGTAGCTGTAAAACCAGAGAAAATTTGAAAAGTTTGGCTGGTTGCTATAACTAAACAGCTTGAAATATCATGAGTTATTTCACCGGTCATGTATCTAAAATATCATTGTGAAGATATCTAGGGTGGAATAAATACATACTTATACCATGGTTCGTTCAAACCGTCCAATCAGATTTCTCAATTCGGGGTGAATAAATCACTTATACACCGCCTAGGAGGTGAATATTTTTTGCCCGTGGCCTAGAATTACGATCTGTAGCTAAGCGAAGCGGCGACCAATGAGGCTACAGAAAAAAAGGTTGTTATGCGTTTCTTATAGCCTAGAGCCATGGTACAAGTCGGTTGCACCGCTCGGTGCGCGGTCGGTACGGGATTTACACTATCCTCGGGCCTTCGGCCCTCGGTTGTGTAAATCCCATACCGACCTCCACCTCGTGATGTAACCTATACATATTCCACCCTAGATATCTTCACAATAATATTTTTTAGTAGTGACCTTGAAATCTGTTATTTCACACTGTATTGTGCAAGCACCCTAGTAGTTACAGCAACTGGTCAAGTTCAACACTTTTCTGGTTTTTACAGCTACCTTCCAGGTGTAGCCTAGTCACTAACCAGTGGTGGCGGAAGCATTTTTTCATTGGTCAGGCAAATTCATACCTTCTATTTTCATAGCTCATTTTGTATTAAAGGAACAATGTTATTAAAATTTGAATTTGAAATAATTAAAGAAAATTAATGATTAGCTCAAGTTAAAATGATCCAAAAATTCTTCCTGCGCTCACTTCCACTAATAAATTCATGTTTGCAACTTAACTGACATCTCTGGACAGTACTGCTCCAGTACGCTACCGCTGCAGTCGCCACAGGATGCCATACCAGTTCAGGTCGAATTCAACTGGTAAGTATCGTTATATAGTTTTGTACAGTTCTCTATTCTATAAATATCACTGCGCATGCACATGAAATATAAAGAGCTACAAGAGCCGATGTAGAGCGGTTAAGTAAATAGTCTCGCTGGCGAGACTGAAATAGTCACGCAGTTATGAAAAAGCAGTTATGAAAAAATTGGTCGGGCACTTATGAAAAATATTGGTCCGGCACTTGCCGGGTCTGCCGGGCCAGTTCCGCCGCCACTGCTAACTACTGTAATGAAGCTATCTAGGTTAGAATAAACAACTTAATACACTCTGGCTGAGTGATATGGCTAGATATTTCACTCTCAGGCTTTATTTTCACTACTTCTGGCTCCTGAAAATAAATTAGCCTGCTCATGAAATATTTTGCTATATCACACTCTGACTCATGTAAAAGTACTATTATATTTATTTATTTCACCCTAAATATCTTCACAATATCTTTAGGTACATGACCCTTGAAATAACTCAAGATATTTCACAATGTTATTTCACATTTCACTGTACTGTATAAGTTCATTACCATTGCAGTTGTAGCAACCACCCAAACTTGTAAATTTTCTTGGATTTTACAGCTACCTTTCTCTGCTATAGGGAGGGGGGGGGGCTGCTCATGAAATATTTCGCCAGCCATAGCGTAAGCCGCCGATTATCGACCGGTACGTAATATCGACGATTCCCGGTTTTATTATTGACCGGCATAGTTTACTGAAATATACGGTTATACACATAGAGTGACCCGGAGCTGTGTGACGGTGGCTGTCATTTTTTAGTGGAGAGTTGGTCGTTTCTCTTTCTTTGCTGTTTTCCAAGTAAGAAAAGAATTGTGTAGTTGCGTTTATAACCCCATTGATTAATATTTTTAGCTGGTATATTGTTGTTGTAGGCAATGGCTCGCTACGGAAAAAAAGAACAAAAAGAACTCCACCGCGTCTGCCTCAGCGAGCCTCTGGTGTGTCAAAGAAGCGTCCCTACGCCAAGCGCAAGCAGTGGACGAACACGCAAATGGATGCTGCCATGAATTCTGTGTTGAATTCTACTGCTGAGTCAATAAACTCTGCTGCCAGGGAACATGGAGTTCCTATTACTACCTTGAAGAATAGACTATCAGGTAGAGTAGTCCACGGAACAAATTCAGGTCCAGTACCTTACTTGAATAAACCAGAAGAAGATGCACTTGTTAAATATCTCTCAGATGCCAACAAGGTGGGCTACGGTAAAACTCGTCGTCAAGTTAAAGTCATTGCAGAAAGAGTGGCACTAGATAAAGGAGTTCTTCGTAGTGCTCGCATTAGTGATGGCTGGTGGCGCAGGTTTTTGCAACGACACCCTCAACTGTCTCTTCGTACTGGAGATGCTACAGGATATACTTACTTTGATTTATCTCTCTCTGGTGACAAGTCATTTCAGAATACAGATTATTGTACTGCTGGAATAAGTCCTCATGATGATTCAGGTCCTGTGATAGTCTCTCATACTCTTCCTTGTGAGAGGTCAGACAGAAGTACAGGCTCAGATACACGTGTGACTCCTAGCAGGTCCACAAGTCAATCTCCTACCTTGAAGCGTTCACCTTTAGCTTCGATTACAAACTTGCTCCCAGGCAATACCCCCAAATCTTCTAGAACAATTGTAAGCAGGCATTTGGATTCAATTGCACCCGTGAAAATCACTGATACTGGTAAAGCTAAGGTCTTAACTAGTGCGGAGTGCTTAAAGATGCTAGACGAGAAGAAGCAGAAGAAGGAACAGGCAGTTATGGAGAAGGAAGAGCGAAAGAGGGAGCGTGAGAGAAAGAAGTTTGAGAGAGAAGAGATAGCAAAGAAGAAAAAGGAAGAGCAGCTGGAGAAGAAAAGGATGAGAGAAGAGGCTGCATTGAAGAAAACAGCCAAGTCTGGTGGAAAGAAGTGCAACACCAGAAATACTGCAATTAACTTATCTAGACCATCTGAGGAATCAGTGGACGCTCAACTTGCACTCTCGAGTACTCCTTCTACTTTGACACCCACCACATCACTCAGAGGTGGACAAGATTCTCGTAACGGTTTCTGGGAGTGTACTTTTTGCTATGAGGAATTCTGCCAGGATGGGAAGGAGTGGCTGCAGTGTGCTTGTGATCGGTGGGTGCATGAACAATGCTTGGAAGAAATTATTTTGGATGATCAAGGTCAAGAGCAATTTTGCCCATATTGTTTAAATAAATCTCAACTATAGTCTTCTCATTTTTTTTGTATACAAACCATCCACATTCCATTTGTGATCATACTTTTCTCATAATATGGTGTAATGGTACCTCTAAATAGAATTTATGTGCATGTTTAGTACTAAGCCGAGGTCAAGCGTGATTTTGACCACGCTATATAAAAAAATCCCTACCATAATTTTCCCCAATTTTTTCATATATGGTGTAATAAGTACCTCTAAAATGCAATTATGGTCATAGTTAGTTCTAAATCGGTACCTATCCTTTGTTATTTTTAAAAACTAGGTAAATGGTCGATAATAGAGCAATACAAATCCTACGTGAAATCATAATAGGTATCGGTCGTCGATAACAGAATTTGAGGTCGTCAGTTACAAAAGTTCATATCTCATGAAATATCCATTTAAGTGACGAGTTCGACCACTGAAATGAAAATTGAAGCTCCGGAGCTTGTGTTGGTGGAAACTCCGTCTCCGGGCGACCTGCAGGTGAGAAGATATGTGGTGTGTAAAAGTTCTGGTCGATAATCGGCGGCCTACGCTATCACACTCTGACTCATGTAATAAGTACTATATATATATATTCAATTTTTAGATAATATAACAGTAAAACAATAAAACAGCAAAATGTTCTGTTCATGTGATGTGTAATTTTGGTGCTAATGAAATCAAATGCACTGTAACGCTCTTTCTAAAGAATCTGCGCATGAATTAAGTTCAAGACTCCTCAGTATTTTCAACAGACCCTCCCATGTTGCTGGGTAATCAGACGATCTATGACTGATCCATTCTTGTAGAACATCACTGCAACACAGCCTGACATCTCCGAGACGATGCATATTAATACCTTCCAATTGAGATGCACGTATGTCCACCAAATGTCCGACATCTCGCCATCGTGAAATCATGTCATCTCTCAATCTCAGAGTTTCAGTCTGGCCATCTTTGTTAATCCAAGTCAACTCCATTAAGTTTTTCATTCGTGGAGGACCTGAAACAAATATTTATCATGCAACGATTTAATCAAACATTTGATATCATTTCCACTGGTATTATTACTTGATCTCAGATCTGCAGCCATCTTGTCACTTGTATCTGAGCTGTATCCTCTAAAAGATTCATCACCTATAGTAATAATGTATATAATAATAACATCACTTTCACCACTTTAAGATGCAGGGCTTTTTGTTATATCATATGAGAAAATTGTCAACATAACTACCTTCGGACTCAAAAGTCAATACTTCATGTAGAATATGACGTGGTCTGTTGAGTTCAGTGTCATAATTGGTTCATTATATATACAATATTCCCCATTATCTATATTGATTAGTAGACCTCAAAATTTCTAAAGTAAAAGAGGAGTACGAATAGCTACATATTTGGCCGATTAACTGCAAGTTAGGCGGGGTTAATCCCAGGCGGGAACTTCTATGGGTGCAGTTAAGGATGCCGGGTGGGCGCAGGCGCACTAGGCCACACGTGTGAAGGCAGCCATTTGCAAGCTCTGGGAAACCAAACAGAAGCAGGGTAACTTTGAGCTTAGTTTGTTGAAGTATCAATCACTTCGGAATGGCAGAGGACAGTGGAGATGTGCACCGAGACACCCCAGTCGTAAGTCCCGAGCTAGTCGCCTGTATCCAAAGGATTGTGGCTGGGGCGATGGACGCTCACAGTGCCGAGTCTGCTCGGGCCCCCATGGGGATCGTCCCTCCAACTAGCGGTAGCACTGGCTCAGGTAGGTATCACAGTTTTTTTGGCTTTCTTTGCTGGGTTGGTATTACCCTGATCGTGGGCCTTGTTGGCCACAGTGCTACCTTTCCTTCTCACTCTCTCGATCCCCACTGTCCTTTCACCTTCCCATTACCTCTGTCTCTCGCCCTACCTCCTTTCTTTTCTCTTTGATCTTAGTTGACCCTATTTGTCATAACGACCTGGTGGGATTGTGCTATTGAGGGTGACGTTACCCCCTCAGCGAGCATTGGTGGAGTGTTTCCCCTTGCTCTTGCTGCCTTTTGCTTGCTTTGGCCATGGTCATCCATGAGTGCTAGTCTTTGATGGATATATGCACTCATGGTTTAGGTCCATGGGTTTGTGTTCACTGTGTTGTTGTTGCGCATGTGTAGGTGCAGGTTTGGGAGTGTTCGAGAGAGACTGCATGAGTTGAGTCTGCCCACCCTCCCAAGTGCACCAGTGGCGGTGGAGCAAGGAACTGCTGGTTCCTCGTGTAGCAGTGACACCTGCTGAACTTAGCAAGTCAGTCAGCGAGGATGCCCCAAAGGGACCTCGGAAGTTCATGCTGGGAGTGAATTCCCCGGTTGTGCAGTCGCGGATCGTGAAACGGATCCTTAGTGCAGATTTTGGGGACATGGCTGAGCTGTCCAATGAGAGAGAACCTTAAGTCGGAGAAGAGGTAATCTGGCGAAGGGGAGGACACTAAGTCAACCCCTCGTGTTAAGTTACGCCCTCTCCCAGACCTGCTAGCATGGTCTCGTGCCTTCACACTGTATACAGGTGTGGTGCTCAGCAAGTACCCTGGTAAGAGCATGAAGCTGGCGGCGTACCAAGCCATGATCTTGCACGGGCCAGATACGCGTGACTAGTGGAGGACGTATGACCCACAGTTTCGTGAGCAGTTCACGGACTTGGAGTCGACAGACTTCACAAAAATAGATCAGACATATTCCCGGTCCCTCTGGATGGCTAGTACTATGGGGAGTCCTCGGGTGGCCACACCCACGAATGTGGAGCATGACGTGCAGCCTCGGGCGAAGACGTCGAATTCAGGTGTGCTATGCGTGGAACGATGGGAAGGTGTGTCCTGTTCTTCCGTGCCGCTATGTGCATTCATGTGCAAAGTGTGGAGGAGACCACAGGAGGTCTATGTGTTCCCACACAGCGTCAGATGCTACCCCCTAACAAAACATGAATAAGAGCACACCGTCACAATCAGCAAAACAATGAATTGCAACAGCAACAAAACAATCAGTCAACACAAATAGAATAATGTAAATGTAACAGAGTCACTCAATCCAATGCTGGAAGCATGGAGAGTTGAGCGCCGCAGGACCGGATCAGTCTGCTGCTGTCCCACTCTCAGCTCGGACGCTAAAAATTCTGTAATAATGCTGGGTCTTTCTTCAGCCGAGTGCATATTGGAGCCTGCACCCGTACATTGACATGACCCATACCCAAAGCCAATCCGAAATCCCTCACGTAAACCCTTTACCAGGTACGTGCAATAGGCGCCATCCGGGTGGTCTGCCAAGGCTACTTCCCAAGCCTCAGGTTGCATCGGAGATTCGACATGGCTCCACCCAGGTACCGCCGGGAGCACCCGGTTCTCCGGCCTCTTGCCATCGAGAGCCAGCAGATGATGCGTGTACGCATAGGCCCCAGCTCTGCTTCCTACATTATAAACAGGAAATGCACTGATGTCCCTTGCATAGTACGGCCACTACCTATATGGTATACGGCGGACAGGGCACTGACGTCCCCTACCAACCTAGCACTACTCGTAGGACATAAACAGACTGCTGCCTCCTACATTCTAAACAAGATGTACAACTGACATCCCCGATCGGGCAGAGTGCTGGGACCCATTGACCCAAGTAGCACCGTAGCCATACAAGTGAACAGGTTCGGGTTAGTCCCGAAGGAACACCAACCTGATAAGTGGCGTCTTATCGTTGACCTCTCATTCCCATCGGGAGGAAGTGTGAATGATGGTATCGATCCTGCTCTGTGCAGTCTGCAGTACACGTTGCCCCGGATAAGACTGATGGCCCAAGCATGGTATTAGTATTCCTAGGCATCCAGCTTGACACACGGTCCTTGACAATGAGTCTCCCCTCATCCAAGTTGGAGAGGCTACGGACGACTATCCGGATGTGGATGGGAAAAAAGTCATGTTCCAAGCGGGAACTACTGTAGATCATTGGTCAGTTCCAGCACGCATGTTGTGTGATCAGACCTGGCAGGGCATTCCTCAGGCGCATGATCGACCTGTCGAAGAGGGTGAAGGAGCTGCACCACAAGGTGCGTCTGAATGCTGCATTCCGCTCGGACCTCAGGTGGTGGGGTTGTTTCCTTCCTATCTGGAATGGAGCATGCTCTATGGCCGGTGCGGCTCTGAGAAAGCCACAGGTTATTTTGACTTCCGATGCCTCCGGGAGTTGGGGGTGCGGGGCGTACACGTCCACTGGGGAGTGGTTCCAGTTGGCACTAATGGAGGACTGGAATGGGGTACACATTACTGTGAAGGAGTTCCTGCCTATCGTGCTTGGGGTGGCCATGTGGGGGGCCCAGATGGAAGGGTCTCACAGTGCAATGCTGCTGTGGTGGCCATTATAAACTCTGGTAGAAGTAGGATGGATCGGGCCATGCACCTGATGCGATGTCTGTCCTTTTTTCTGGCCAGATGGGAGGTATCACTGGTGTGCACACACATCAGGGGGGTGGATAATGGTGCAGCTGATGCACTTTCACGTAATGACCTACCTTCTTTTCAGTGCTTGGTGCCAGATGCAGCCAGGGAACCATGCAACTTTCCAGCACAACTACTCCAGTGTGTGGTGTCCAGCACTCCAGATTGGACACAGATAGACTGGATCAAACTGTTCAGTCTCTGTTTGTGAGTGGGCTGGCCACCTCCACGCACAAGACATATTCAAGTGGTCAACGCAGGTACCTTCGCTTCTGCGAGGCAATGAGTGTGCAAGCGCTACCAACCAGGGAGGAAGTGCTCTGCAGATTTGTCGCTCAGCTGGCCCAGGATGGCCTCAAACACCGCACGATAAAGACGTACATGGCAGGTATCCGTCATCTCCACATTGAAAAGGGCCTTGGTGATCCATTCCTGCCTTCACTGTGCAGACTGCAGTATGTACTTCGTGGTGTGAAGCGGACGCAAGCAGTCGAGGGTGGAAATTGTCGACAGCGCCTTCCCATCACTCCTTCATTACTGAGGGCCGTTAAGGGCATCTGGGATCGTGATTCTGATGACCCAGATCTGGCAATGTTGTGGGCAGCCTGTTGCTTAGCCTTCTTTGGTTTCACGAGGGCTGGGGAGCTGACAGTCCCGAGTGACCAGGGCTACCCTACCATTCACCTGTCCTTGGGTGACATATCCGTTGACAATCCAGCTGATCCGGGGGTGCTGGGGGTCCGGCTGAAGGCGTCGAAGACAGACCCATTTCGAAAGGGAATCTCCCTCTTTATTGGGAGAGTAGCATCAGACATCTGTCCCGTGGCTGCTATGCTGGCGTACCTGCTGGTTAGAGGCCACCAGTCCGGTCCCCTATTTCTATTCAGGGACGACGTCAGCGGCTGTTGGTTGCAGTACGAGATACCCTTCGGTTGGCTGGTGTGGACGCCAGTCTGTACGCTGGCCACAGCTTTAAGATTGGAGCAGCCACTACTGCTGCCGCTAGAGGTGTGGAGGATTCTGTAATCATGACACTGGGTAGGTGGAGGAGTCTGGCCTACCAGGACTACGTGAGGATTCCACGTGAGCAACTGGCCAGATATTCCAACATGCTGTGCTGACTATGTCATTCTGACTCTTTCAGAGGTGTGCTATTATACTAATGTCATGTGTGCTGAGTATGATTTGTCCATTGTGGAGTTAGTATGTAGTATGTGGAGGGGTGCTGGTTTGGGCATGGTCGTGCCTCCTGTGGTGGGATTAACGGGGCGACCCGCCCCTTCAATTACCCCCAATTAGCACCTGTTAATTGGGGGAGGGGTTCTAGGCAGCCACCCTAGCCAAACCAACTCAGCAACCAGTGCTGTGGGAAATAAGTAAATTAATAGTGATTACCAGTTCGAGTGAGAGCTGCAGGATTAACAAAGATCAAAGTGGTCCTTGCACACTTTCAGCGAATTATACACTATGGCTGTTGGCTATTCAAATCTATCATTTCCTAAATGAATACTGTATTGTTAAAAAAAAGCTAGTGAAAAATACAGCATACATCTAATATAGTTTGGATTCATGGGGAACAATACTTTAGCATGTATAGCTTATGGGGTGCGGTTTTTTACACCCAGTTGAGTGTAATGTAAAAAGTACCCACAGGTACACAGACGAGTAAGTAGATAGAATTATGCAGCTGAAGCTCTGCTGGTAAAATAGCTTGTAGAAATTAAAGTATCAGCTCTTCCTAAGCTCCCCACCTCTATCAGTTTAGAGACATATAGTGATCTGCTGATGAGTGAAACTAAGTTTTGGAACATTATGGTGATGATGCCTTAAAGGAAATGAATAAAGGATGCTGCTGGATGGATGGATGGATTTGCTGCTGGGCTAGCTACAAATAAATTAATCAAAGTATATATATTATAAAGGAATGAGATTATTAGTATCACTTCCAACTGTCTCAGAGAATTTCTTTGCTCTATATTATAGCCTTCAAGGATTTTTCTTAATTTCTTTACTTTTCTTGCTGTCTCTACTTTGTGATGACCAAAGCAATGCTAGTATATCCATTTTTTTTAGCAATTCTCTGCAAAAGCCAATTTAGTTTAACACTTTAAAGTTGACCACACCACCCTGACAGGAAGTAAACAAATACATTAATTACATTCCCATAAAACAAAACATTGCATGGATGGTGACCAGACCGCTTACTTCACCGCTCGGTCGGTAAGGGATTGGTTCATGAGACAACAGCTAATAGTTCCTTATTATATTGAAACAAATAAATCAACAAACAAAATACAACACAGAGTGACATACATTTGACATCCTTTGAGGATGTCTTGTTGGGCATTTGAGTAGAATTGACATCACTTAAGGAAGCATTCTGAGACAGAGTTTCTTCACTACTAGTGCCAACTGAAGGTTTTGAATGAGTAGAGGATTCTAAAGAAGAATACAGAATACAATTATAATCATAAAGTATTCAAGACCTGAAAATTATAACAAATAATGAAGAGCATTTAAACCACTAACTTCTAGCCAGTTACCTGGTGTAGCAACAGCTGCAGAATATCTTGGACACTGAGCCACCTCAACAGGACTGTTGTTGCTGGATGCATGCTGGCATGGAAATTCATCCTCTGAAGTGGCAATTCCTCTGGATGCTCTACCTATGATAATTGCAATATATAATAACAATATAATATTGTATTTATTCAAAACTTACTTGATGTATGAGCAGAATCCACTTTTGTTGGAAATGATAATGAAGTTAAAGAATTGCCTACATACAAATATACCAAGATAACATAAGTTTATGTAAACATATACAGGTATTATTATTTACCTTCATTAAACCACGGACATGCAGACTCCGGAACTATCAGCTTGCCTTGACTAATGCATTGCATATAGAGAGAACGTTTTCCCTTCTTTACTTCATGCAGTGAGCCACATTTCTCAGGGCATGTCAAACTAAATGCAGTGCCAACTTTGTCACAGCTGTAGTGAAGCTTCTTTAGCGACAATTGAATACAACTATCTAACATTATTCGAATGTTGTAACAGACTTCATTAGGAGTAGCTTCCCTAGGGGCATACTTTGCAGAGTTATTTGCAGGAGGATAGTTGTCTAAAACTACACTAACTTCCAGGTTAGAAATGCGACTTCTGAGGCAGATTTGGTCAACATCTTCAGAGGAACTCACACGTAAAGATACCTGGTCTTGGTATATGCGGTCTTCTAACAAGTCAAAAGTGAGTTCCTGGTTTCCTTCCGGACATAGGAGGTAAGTAATGAGCATACCAAACAGACCTCTAGGACAGTGACCAAGTTTGAAAGTGATAGAAAGAGGAGAAATAACAGTGTCAATTGTATCTGATGGAGACTCTTCGACATGATTCAGAACTGAAGGTATGAAATATTGGAGCACTCCATTGCTGTCTGTAAAGGAAACAGCTACACGAAGGTGAAGAAGAAACTTGAGAAACTGCTGCGATGTCATTTGGTCTTTGTCTCCAATGAGGCCCTCAAATGCTGAGAATTCTAAAATACCTCTCTGGCTAAAACTCTCTCGTTGACTCATAGGTAGAGGTATTTTGCACAAAAAAGTATTCACTATCAGTTGAGTGACTTTGTTAAAGAGAACTTGGGGTTCTTTAATAACCACATCTGAGATACCTTCAACATCGTAGTACTGAATAATTCCTACTCTGAAATGTAAAAAATCTAAAAGAGACTTTATTTCTGTTTCATCAATGTAAAATTTTGCTGCTAACGTTTTGCAGCGACTGATAGAGATAACAGTTTCGTTGATGTTCTGAAGTTCTAGGCAAAACAAAAGGTAGCTCACCGGATATTCGACATCAAAATCACTTTTGCTTCTAATGTATTGGTTGATATCAGAACGAAGACATTGAAACTGCTTGTCTTCTTCACTGGTATTGTCTACCTCATACATCACTTTCTTCAAGAGACTATCAGCTGGGAAAATTAAGTGAGAAAACTTCATTTGATGAATCATGTCATGCAAAATTTTGTTTATTTTGTCAAGAATATCATTAGCTTCAGAACCGAGCTTATCGACGTGTGTACCTACAACAAAGACAATAGGCTTGTGACACACAGAAGTACCATCTACCTGGAAAACACTGTCTTCAGTAGTCTGTATGGCAGAAACACTGGTAAGGAATTGAATGAGAGCATCCATTGTAGAAATAGAGGATTGATACTGGTTGATAATTTCTCCATCGGCTGATCTGTACTGAATGATGTTCTTTGTACGAATGTCAATGTCAGTTCTCATGACAAAGATAAAAATAGAAGGACCAAAAATCAGAAGAGAAAGGCTCTCTTGAAATTCCACCTGTCCGCCTGTATCTCTGATGTAAAGAGAATTTTTGGTTTGCAAATCTACAATATTCTTGATCTGGTGTCTTTCAAGGACTTCTTTCACATGGTGCTCGATGTCAGACACTGGCTGGTCTAGCTGGAATGCACTTGTTCTGTGATGTTGAACGTAGTCGTGGACTACCGCTGCTTCTCTGTGAAATGAACACCTTGCAACTGTCTAACTGAGAAACCACAGACTCATCAAAGTCAGTGACTTTCCATGTGTTGTCTTCACAGGTGTAAGCTGAAGTATGTGTGGAGGAGGGGCCTATTTGAACTATGACTATTTTCTCACACATGCCAGTAGAGGAATGGTACACACGAAGTGGCTTGTTCAGGAGACGATCCAACAACGATGTCTTGCCAGATCCAGGGAGTCCTTTCAGTAGAATATTGGCTATCTTTCTTCTGATGCTTTGTTTATTAAATATTGCTGATGTCACCTCATCAGTGAACTTGTGCTTCTCAGGAATTACTTTACCTTATAATCAAACATGAAACAAATATCTAGATCTCAATCTAAATGCATTAACAATATTTAATTATAAGACATACTTAATTAAAAAGAGAGCATATTTGGAGATATAATAGCATGAAAAACTGTTAAAATTGGGGTTAAAAGTACAAGTGGTGCAAGACAAGGCGAAATCAAATGAAATTTCTTGCAGCAAAAGCTATTAATTCATTTTCATGTATCTACTATAGCCAAAAATTATTATATATTATAAACCCTCAGCGCACATGCGCGAGAGGGCACCTGTCTGTTTGTTCATCTATCATGCTATGAGTTTGGAGATTACTGACAATGAAGAGTTAATTTCAGAACTTGTCGGGTCATGGACAACATCTGGTTAATTTTGTCAAATGATCTGACGCAGTATACGTAAGCCAAGTAGCTATGTCAGGGCCCAGTCGCTCTCAGCTATCCAGCGCTTGACTATAGCCACTGTCAGTGCTCTTCCTTTTGTTGGAGTGGTTGATCCTTCCGCTTCTGAACTGAAGCTAGAACTATTGCCAATGCTAGGATGCCGCTTGGGATTAAATCTTCCTCCCATAGAAATTTAGTAGAATTGTTGAAGTGTTCAGTGTGTATAAAGTTTCAAGACAAGCTTTGCTGCATGAGAAACTTCAATCCTGGCTTTAATGGTTCAAGACATTTAGAGCTTCCTGCTACAAGGATCACATGGCCAGTGACATGCACACATGAGCGATGTTGCTATTGAGAAAGAATCATTGCCTGTCTTGGACTCGCTCCGAACACCAAGGCTTTTCACGCTCTTGATTCTAGGACTGAAGGTCTTTTAAGGGTGGCCTTAACCAAAAAAATGATTTTTTAAAATTTTTGACTGTTTATTGTATTAATATATTTATTCTGTAGGTTGAAGCTTTCTGAAGCTGTGTCCAAAGTTTCCAACCAGTTGGACATTTCTTTATATATTTATAATTCTTTTCCGCCATTCCTACTTACAGTACTTACACTGCCCGGGAAGAATCTAATCTTAGTTTTACCGCTACAGTTTGTACAGCGCGTCTTCACCATTCTTTTTTTAATAAAACTATAGCTCAAAACAAAATAAAGCACACTGGAACAGCTATTCAACCACGTAAACTGCACTCCAACAGGGGTAGGTGTGAGTGACTGTGCACGTGGAGCAGCACTTGATTTTTAAAAATAAATTTCGCGTGAGTGTTGTACCGTTTTCTCATAAATTTCCAGTCCTAACCGGTGTTATAGAAGGCATTACAAAGCATCCCTGAAGCTTTCACAGAACCCTGTTGCGAGAGAAGGCTACAGTAGAATCTAACACTTCTTTCAAATCACTTTCACTTCTTTGGAATCACCATTCTTTGTTTAAAACTATAGCTTATTACAGTTCAAAATAAAGCACACAGGAAGAGCTATTCAACCATGTACAGTAGCTTCTACAAATAATATGCTTGTGTGTCAGTAACAACAACAACAACCAATAACGACCGACAGTGTGTGTATTCCTGAATTATTTATGAGCTTGTATGGTTTGGTAAAGCGTCGCCATCTCGTGGTAGGTAAAGTGTCGTCACATTCAGTAGAAAGTGGTTAATTCTAAAAAGTGGGTGCAATTGACGACGGAATGTGGCGTGGGTTTCATAAAGGAAGGCGAAAGTATGGAAGAGAAGGTGAAAGGCGATTAATCGTGACTAAAAAGCGTGTGGAATCGGCGAGGTAAGGCGGCGAAGGCGGCGTAGGTTTAACCCTTTACCTGTCAAAGCCGAGAATTCTCGGCGCGCAAAGTACCCGCGCTAAAAAATATTTTAAAAGACTAACGGCATGAAGTTACGTTAGAGTATACGTATAAAAACACGCGTCTTGAGTTGCTCTACGACGTAAAATTGTTTATAAATAGCATAAAAGGATGTTACTAAGGCCTAGGTTAAAAATAAACCAGACCGTTGATTAAAAAAATAACAAAATGGCCGAACGGTTTACCGCGGTGGAATTGTTGGATATGTTGGAGAGGCTCCATCACTGAGGCTGTCCAATGAGTCATCCAGCATTGCTACATCATCACTTTCATCAGAAGTTGAGCTGCTAGTGCTTCCTTCGTAGTCAGAGGGGGCCACTACTGTCTCTGACAGAGTACCAAGGTAAGAAAACATTCTGTCATCCTCAAATCACTTTCATCGCTTCCTGAGATGTCGCAACTGTCTAAGTTGCACCACCAGTAAGTATGCTTTGTTGCTACTAACATGATTATTGTTGTTTTTTTTGGCATAAGACTAGTTACGAACCAATTGTTTAGCTACACTTTTACTAAACCACTAACTAAGTGATTGTGGTAATTCAAATTTCGATAGGCTAATTATAAGGTAAAATTATGTCATGATTTGTTGGCACTAACTTTGTTTGATTTTGACATGAGACTACTTGTGAACTAATTGTTTGGCTACATTATTACAAAGGCACTAGCTGTTTAAATTTAGCTATTTATAAAGTCAAAATATGTAATAAAATTTAGATGCTGGTGTCAATGATGGTGGTGAGTCAAGTGATGGTGCTCAGTCAAGTGATGGTGCTGAAGAACATGGGGAAAGAGAGCGATCCCATTGGAGAGCAATATATGAATCTCTTAGAAAATATAATCATTTTGTATTTTTTTTCTCCACGTTCTTTATGGTATTTTTTTTATGAAATCATGGTTTTCACTTATTGTTCTGCTTTGATACAACATTCAGTTTAATTATATAACAATTTTTCATATTTCTATAATTGATTTAGCAAGAAAATACAAAAAAATAAAATAAATCGGTTAATTAATTTTTGTGGTTTTGTTGCTTGGCAACCTAATTAATGTGGTCAAGTGTAAAATTAACTGATAATTACAAAAATGTATGGTTGCTAGGGACTTTGACCAATATTTATTTTTTTATGAATTTTTAAATGCATTCACTGGAATCATTGGAAAAAAAATTGACAGGGAAAGGGTTAAAATGGAAGGGAAGAGAAGGCAAAAAGGTGAGTGATTAATTGTAACTAAAGAGCGGGTGGAATCTAGGAATAAAAGCAGAGGTTAGTTTCCAAAAGGAAGGCCAAAGTACAAATGGACAGAACTTCAGAAGCAGGAGAGATAGACAAAGGAAAAGGGGACTCACTAACCCAAGAAGAAGAGCTGAAGAAAGGAAAGGTGGGGTATAAGAAAAGCTCAGATAGTTCTAGAACAAAGAGAGCAGGAGAGGTAACTTATGTAACCTTAACCAATGGTGGAGAATGATAACTGAGCAAGATAACTTGTGCTACTGCAACTTTGCAATACGTCAAGCGCCACTATGTGGCAGGGTACTTGCTAGTATCTGTATATTTCAGCTCTTGTGTAGGGACCTGTGTACTTCTGCTTCATTTCCTTCTGTTTCAGGCATTATCAGCTGGAATAACTTGTGTTGTGGCTTACCACAATTATCTCAATAGTGAAACTGCCAATCTTCTAAAAATTATAACATGTTCTCTATATGTGACCGTCTACAGGAAAACCGGGCACAACGCGGCACCCTTCGAAAACATTTTTTGTTGCACTTACAGAGTTGTCGGCATCCAGATATTGAGCTCTCCAAGTTTTATCGTCATAGCTTAAGTTGTTCCCACTATAATAGACCTAACCGTTCCCTTCCGTCAGCTTGAAACAATACATTTTTAAGAAATCGATCGATCTTTTCTCGATATTTACGCACGCCGCGTTGTGCCCGGTTTTTCTGTAGACGGTCACATATTTTTATAGTGATGTTTATATCATCTGAAAGCTCCTTTTCTCCTCTTGAAAGGGAACTATTCACTTTTTAAATAAATATTTTGGTCCAGACGTTCATGCTTTTATCAAATTTTTATAAAACCTGACATTTTTTTTTACAAAATTTAATATAAAATGTAAAAAATGGGTAAGGGTTTTCTCAACATTGTTGCCTCAGAATTTTGGCGGGTGTGATTCACTGCCCAAATTTTTAGCTCATTTCAAAGAGTTTCAAATGTTCGATTGTTTTGGAATTGATAAATAAATGAATAAGATTAAGTAAAAAAAAGTTTCACAGCACTTTCCTGAAGCTCAGGCACAAAGTGATGTGAATAATGCAATTCTTATTTTTGAACAAGGACTGCAGCAAATGCTCAAGCAAACTTTTAACTCTAACTATGAGAGTAATGTAATTCTAGAGTCCAAAGCTGCCTAAATCATCAGGGACATCATCATTAATAACACAACTATATCAGTCTGGTCTTAGTGTGAGCTACAATAGAATCCTTCAGCTTGAGAACCAACTGGCAACATCTATATGTGACGCCACTAAAGAAATAGGCTTAGTTTGCCCTATTCGCTTTGTCATGGACTCTTTACCATTGGTGCTCTGGATAACCTGGATCACAATCCTTCCTGTACTACAGCACAGGACTCCTTCCATGGAACAGCCATTAGCTTATTTCAATTCCCCTTTGAGTCCTATAAAGAATGTCCACAAGATATCGCTACACTTCTCTCAACTAACTCAACAATAATCATCAGCTTGCTGAGGAGTACACAACTGTACCAGCAGTTGTACTCAACAAAGAGAGTATTGTTGCCCCCAAAATTTCAGATCATGTCAGTTTTATCTCTGGACACCTAGAAGAAGCAAAGGTTAATGAGAAACCTTGGTTGGAGCATGGAATGAGATTGCTGATTAAAGATGAGCGGGAGAAGGAGATGCAGTGACTTGGGCATCCTACCATGCCTCTAATCAAATCCTGTCTGGAGATACCTCAACAGCATTGACCCAGTTCATACCTTTGTTTTATGAGAAAGCATCTTCAGCAGCCATTGTTAAGCATGGTATGAATGTGCAGTGCCAAGCTATAGAGTTTCTCAATCCTTGTCAAATTCCAGTAACTGCAGTGGATGCACCACTTTATGCAATAGCTGAGCTTGTGCAATGGAAATGGCCTGACACTCACAGTGAAGACAAACATGTGGTTATGATGTGTGGCCTTTGTATCAAGATGGCAATATGGAGCACTTTCGGAGACTATCTGGAGGCTTCTCGATGGACTGCTGCACTAACACAGGCTGGTATAACCTCATCTGGTA
>WLWD01006077.1_pt1 | contig 49796 bp, 31 predicted proteins | sample 6712731 | NCBI WGS metagenome assembly WLWD01 (sample SAMN12718690, study PRJNA576275) | sponge metagenome | isolation source: marine sponge | host: Mycale hentscheli | place: New Zealand: South Island, Marlborough, Capsize Point | collected 2014-11-01
TGGTCAGTAGCTCCGCCTCTTTCTACTGCCCTGCCGTGTTCAACAGCTGGAGCTGGAACCACATCACCATGCCGATAATCAAGCCAGGACTAAAAGGGAAAGCAAAAGTGGCGTTTTTTTTTTGGTCCAAAAAAAGTGAGATACATACAACCGATGGGCTGCGATTTAATATTTTATGGTTTTAAATTAAAACACGTTTTTAGTTTTAGTCCATCAGGAATACTTTAATACACATACTTAATATATATGTATGTATGTATGTTTGTATGTATGTATGTAGGTAGGAGGTAGGTGGGTGGGTGGGTAGGTAGATAGGTAGGTATGTTTGTATGTTGAAGATTCTATGATGACTCAAGTGATAACAGACATTGCTACCGCACTAGAATCTCTACTAAAGTTTGTGCAATGTGCAAGTTCTCACTTGTAACCTAGAAGCCAAGTGGAACTAATATATGCACGTGCAGTGAAATGAACTGAAATGTGTCACTGCCTATGGAAACTGCCATGGTGACAGTTGTCAAATTCTGAGGAAATTACTCTTTCATCAGATAATGAATTTGTTATTTAGCTATATTTTAGCATTGTATGCTTTTTTGTATGATTAGTACTTGTAAATGTTATTGTGATTTCAATTATTTTCCAAGTCAAAGATTTCAACAACAAGACTATATAGGCTGCTAGGGACTACTCCCTACAAGATTACTCTAGCGTTTATTGATGGGGCTATAGGCATGTATCAGCCTATGGAACAATTCTAAAATAATTGGGGCATTTTGACATAATTTTGAGAAAAAATTAGTGAGGATTTATGGGTAAAACACGTTCCATGCAGCTGAAGATGGGTACACTAATGGGAAAAATTTGCACACTTTTAATCAACGTAGGATGTCATTTTTCATGCCTTTGCCAACATACACCTGGTCCTAATAAGATCACAAACTTATGACTTGCTACCCCACAGACAGTAATGTAGACAGCAACATCAATCAACTTATAAGCAAGGAAGACGGAATGGGGTGCATATGTGACCTGTTTTAAAAAGCGAGGTTCTTATGTTTTAATAAAGTAACTACTGAGTTTTGTTGCATTTTATAAATCTTCTTTTTGAGTGATCCTAGAGAGGGTGGTTGTGCCTGTGACTGCCTATCTAATTATGGCCATTTCCCTCCAAATTGGTCAGCAGAGACAGAGACAGCGACAGCATTCTTATACCCTGCATGATGTCAGACAAATAATATCTTCCTTAGCCTCAAAATCAAGAGGCCGCTTGTACACATTACTGGAGAACATATTTCTAGTCTATTCTATCCTGTTCTGGAGTGCTCACACTGTTTGGCCAAATACATCAGCCTGGTATCATGTTTACGTATTGAGCACTTACATCAGCGCAAGCAATTTTTCTTTGACATTAGCAGGTCAAAGTTATTACCATTGAAATATGCTTTAGCGAGTCCCATTATTGTAATGTAGAAGCATTATCCTCTACATACTTGCTGCCAACTTCAAGAAACCATAAAACGTCGCCATAGCAAGGTAACTTATCATTATCATTGACACAATGAACTATCATAACCCGGTTTGACTTTCTGCAATCTTGCAATGGCCCAGACTGAACCCCCCCCCCCCCCACCCCCTATTCTTTAGACAGTGGTGATGCTCAATCTACCTGAAATCTTTTATTTCAAATTACTTTGCTCCAAACAAACTCAACAAAGGTTGGAGAAGAGAGAGCTACTAACCCATATTTTTTTAATTGTTTTCACATTCTTTTTAACTATGATTACATTAGATATCTTTTCTCCAAAAGGGGAAAACAATTATTTCCTTAGTGTTATGTCGGTCTGTGATACAGTTAACAAGTAATAAAGATAGCTGTCAGATTGTACTTTAAACATTCTTGTAAGAGTTACACTATGCACGCCCAGGGCTGGATCCAGGAATTTTGACAAGGGGGGGTTCTAAGAAAATTGCACCCATAACCAAGCCCAAACCACACCCACCTTAGGAAAAACAATGACGATTTAAAAAAAAGAACTGATTAAGTAATACAATGATGATTATAGCCAACAGAAAGTATAATGGAATGATATTTAGTCAACAAAAAGTGAAGGTTGAAAAAGTCTTCAAGCATGAGTTTGAGTGAATGCTAGGCAGACATCAACCACTGAAATTCTTTCACTATAATGTGTGGCAATCACTCCAAGGTCAGACATACGTTCTTCAGCCATGGTAGCAGGTTTTTATTATTCTTAACAAAGAAAAGGAACGTTCAACTTCAGCATTTGTAATTGGTAGGGTACATGATATTAAAAGTAGCTGATGTATGTTCGGAAACGAATCACTGTCACATGATCCAAGGGCCAAGAGAAAAATATTTGGAATATCAGCCCCTAATTGACTCTGCCAAAGGGTATGCCACCGCCTAAGCTCATTTTGTAAAGAACTTGGGAAAGGAAGATCACTCTCCCAAAAGAGTAAAGATTGTTTGGCCTCTTTAATACTTTCTATGTTCAAATTGTCACTTAGGGTTATAATGGCAGGTATAAGGAATAATAATCTTTTAGAGTGACCATGGTCATTAGAAAATCTCTCCTTCATTTGACTCAGAAGTGAATCAATCAAAGGGATTGCAATTGCCCTTTTGTAGTGCTGACTAGGAGACTCACTAGGAGTATTGCTTCTATTCCTTTGCAAGCTTGTTTTTCTTGGCACAAATTCAGCAACACCTACTTTATTGGCCAAAGTTAGTACTTCTTCATACCAAGAACTGAAAACCATATCGATATTCTTTCTAGAGGTATCAATGTTCTCAATAACAGTTTTACCATAGTATATGCCTCATAAACATCTTGCTCACATTTTTGTAGTTTCGATGCAATGCTTTTGACTTCATCAAGGACATTCTTTGTAATAATGAATGTAGCTATGGTTTGAAAGGAAGTAAGGAAATTCTTAAGCCCTTGTGCCTTTGTTTTGTGTCACTGTTCCAGTTCCAACTTCCTTCTTGAGATACTAACTCTGGATAATCCTGTGGGGAAAGTATTGCATCCAAGAAAGTAACCAAAACCTCATACATCTCATGAAAAATTGCATAAGCAAGTATGTCGCTCTACCCACCTAGTCTTGCAAAGACCAGGAAGTTTAGAGTGAGATGATGAGTTAGGGAGGTATTCATGCAGAGTCAATTCAAACATCCTCTGCCGTTTTGGGCTATGATATAGAAACAAGTGTGCTTCAATTCATATGGCCAATAAGATTTCATACGTCATGAACTTTGCTTGAAGCAGCAACAGATAAATTTAGGCAATGGGAGTAGCAATGTGTGTAAAGGGCTAATGGAGAAATTTCTTTAAGTTTAGCCTGTACACCTACAAGTAGCAAAATATCAAGCTGAGCTAGAGACCTGTCACTGCCTGCAGGGGGAAGCAGAGACCTGGTGTAGAATTAGAGGGCAAAACTGACAGAGTTTCTGGTAGCAACTAATTTTTTGGTTAGTTACGAACATGAAATGAATTACAGAGTGAGCAATAAATTGTATGAGCACTTCAGTGAACATGTGATTTATCACATTAGAAGGAAATGCGATCTATATTGTTGTAGACATGTGCAATGTTAGAGCAGGGCCTGGCTTGTGGCAGGCCGATAATTAAATATTACATTTAGAAAGGGGGGGTTCGAACCCCCTGAACCCCCCCCCTGGATCCAGCCCTGCACGCCGCACCTATTCGCCCTCCCCCCAATTTGGACTTGCTTTGACCACCCGTCTACAGCCTGAGACATAAAAACCTCCTGGTCCAATATTAAGAAATACATTGTTGGACGCTCGCTTTATGGAGATACTGCAAATCACCTAATTTTGCACCGGAGAGCTTTAAACCAAATCACTAAAAAAAAAGAAGCTACTTTGGAGCTGACACACAAACTCCCAAGAGTCAGGGCGGCTCAGCTCAATCAAATCGTGTGTAATTCTTCTCACGTTCTGATCAGGTGACCAGCAGCTCTTGTTTAACGACCAGTACCGAATCTGTTTGTGTTTAGGCCTTGTTGCAATGGCAATGCTCGCTGCAAGCCGACCCGGGAAGTGAACGGTCTAGATTACGACGACGAAATGGCAGTTACACCCTAGAGGGAAATTCTAATTTTAGTAAGCAAAGAGATGTGGCTGCAAATTTGCTAGAGCTGTGAATGTGTGTTTCCAGTCGACCTCATTTTAAAACCTTATTCAGTAGCAGCATTGTTGAAACTAGGCTTTGTTAGGTTAATCTCTTCCTATATAGTATTGAAATTTTAGTGCAAGAGGTGGGCCAAGTTTAAGAATTAGTGTGAAATTATCATCACTTCATGTTTAGTTATGGCCCATTAAACATAATCCATCCACTCTCTATTATTCTGTTTAGACATTACTTTCCTCCAGGTTTTGTAAGTAAGTGAGTTTCTTCTTATAGTTATTGTTGGGTTCATTCTGTCATATTTTGTTTATTTAGTATCCACGTTCTGTTATTGTATTAGAGAGATAGTAATGGTGTGAGTTAGATCCAGTCATGGGTGCTAGTTGTGTTCTCTTACTTCAGTGGTGGTGATGTGATGATGTAGGACTTATGTAGCACTCACTTTTGCCAGGCCGCTATGTTGTGGTTGTTTGTGTCCATTCTCCAGGAGAAACGCACACATGCACACTTATCTACAAATCAAATTACAGTCTACCATCCTTCTTCTTGTGCTTTCTGATTAATGTGTGTTCAACGGCCCGTCTGTAAAGAAGTGTGTCCGCTTGTGATTTTATAATTTTTTGCAGGGTATCATATGATATCTGAGCTCATATTCATCCTGAGCTATGTAGTGATAGACCATCGGTACTTTGTTCATTCACCTTAGACATTAGAGATAAAAAATATTTATTTGTACTGCGTAATCATTGTAATGTTATGGACAGTTACTCCACTGTGTTTATGAAGCCCCTCCCCTTTCCCTCATAGAGTTCAAAGTTTGTTGAAGAGGTCGTATTAACTGTCAGTGAATACCTCTTACGTAGTTCACTAATTGATGGTTATGTTGACTCCGCAATTGTTGACTCCACAATTGTTGACCTTTACCTTATTGGTAGTTAGTAGTATGTTGCTACCAGGGCACAGTGGTATCACTTTTATTGTGTCTAGTCTGATTCTTGTAAATTTGTGTGATATTCAATACTCCTGTGAAGTCAGTCTTTTTATTTGACCTCTCTCAGCCTGGTATTGAACAGTTGTATGAGTGCATTGAAGATGATGCAAAAACTTCTATTGAACTCTACTGGTCTAATTAATACTTAAGCTTCTCTTGAAAGTAAATTTTCACAAACCTTTCCCACAACATCTTTTGTAACATACCTCTGCATTGCTTAGTTGTTTAGTTCTGTAGTAAAGGAGGACACACCCACACACAAGTCAATAGACAATAACACAAAGAGAATCTTCATTCAATAGTGGCAATGCACAGTTTCTGTAGGGAGGGGAAAACAAGGTAAGAAAGGGAAGATTTGTCATATGTAGCTAGTCCACACCCTCCGATAGTCCACACTCTCTAATAGTCCACACCCTCCCATAGTACACACACTCCCGTAGTTCACACCCTCCAATAATCCACACCATCCAATAGTCCACACCCTCCTATAGTCCACACCCTTCAATAGTCCACACCCTCCCATAGTCCATACACTCCCATAGTTCACACCCTCCAATAATCCACACCATCCAATAGTCCACACACTCCCATAGTCCATACCCTCCCATAGTCCATGCCCTTCTTTCATAGTTCAAGTCTTGTTGAACTTCACTAATCTATAGCTGATGTCTGATAATGTATGATTTTCTCATGTTTTGCTGTGCTTGATGTTGGTGGTTTATTATGAATATCATTAGTAAGTGCTGCTAAACAATGAGACAATTATAATGATGATAGCTATGACAGCTGTAAAGCAATCATCAACATTTGTGTCAACTCCTCGAAGAGTAACTGATTAGTTTTCTGTTATATGCTAAAAATAAATACCGATAGTTTCAATCCAAAGTATGTTTTAAATTTCTCCATCAAAGCAAAAATTCCACTTGCACGTCTGGAGCAGTCATCAGAACCATGTGATGCTGTTTCCATAGTTTCTTGCAAAGACTCGTAATTATTCAAAATACTCATATGATGAAAGGAGGATAAAGATGATGATGACTATGAGGATGATGATGACTATGAGGATGAGGATGATGACTGAGGATAGTGATGATGACTGAGGATGATAATGATGACTATGAGGATGATGACTATGAGGATGATGATGACTATGAGGATGATGATGACTATGAGGATGATGATGACTCTGAGGATGATGACTATGAGGATGATGATGACTATGAGGATGATGACTATGAGGATGATGACTATGAGGATGATGATGACTATGAGGATGATAATGACTATGAGGATGATGATGACTATGAGGATGATGACTATGAGGATGATGCTGACTATGAGGATGATGACTATGAGGATGATGACTATGAGGATGATGATGACTATGAGGATGATGACTATGAGGATGATGACTATGAGGATGATGACTATGAGGATGATGACTATGAGGATGATGACTATGAGGATGATGACTATGAGGATGATGCTGACTATGAGGATGATGACTATGAGGATGATGACTATGAGGATGATGATGACTATGAGGATGATGACTATGAGGATGATGACTATGAGGATGATGACTATGAGGATGATGATGACTATGAGGATAATGATGATGACTATGAGGATGATGAGGATAATGATGATGAGGATAATGATGATGACTGAGGATAGTGATGATGACTATGAGGATAATGGTGATGACTGAGGATAGTGATGATGACTATGATGATGATGACTATGAGGATAATGGTGATGATGGGATGGCTATGAAGATATGATTATAGAATAAAGATTTGGGGTGTATTGAGTGGAACTCTTTGTGTAACAGACACTTTGGTGGCTTCCAGGATATGGTTGTTATCAAACAGTTGTCATGGTGATTACTCTAGAAAGTCACCAGAGAATTGGTTCTACTTACATGTGCATACATGGCATGGTGTGAAAGCATGAGATTGTGTGCGTGTGTGTGAGTGATATTATCCATTGTGTGTGTGTGTGTGTGTGTGTGTGTGTTATGCATATGTACATGTGTTTATTTGTGCATGCTATTATCATATGATTTCTAGTTTTTTGTTTAGAATAGAACCCCATGGGTGTAGTGCATTTCTAACACTTACTTCCACCAATAAACTGTGCGAGGTGAGGGGACGGAGGGAGGAGGGTGCACCGTCTTATTATAAACTACCGATTGGGTAACTCGTTTTAATTTTTTCTTCTTCATTCACTTTATGAGCGTATATTATTGAAGAAGTGCTTAAAGTTACTTGTTTATTATTGTATTAGTCTCATGTTGTCAATCATTGTAATTCTTGAAGCCTTCAACACAAGTGATTACTCGTGTTAGTATTTTACTTGTACTATGCCGTCTTTTCTAATTTATGATGAGTGATCTTCGTTGTGGTGGAATGATCTAGTAGTTCCTGTCTGTCTAATTTATAGATTTTATGAAATGAGTCGCGATCACCACACAAGTCGTTTGGGGGCCGGCGGCCTGTTCAACACCATCTTGAGCACACTGAGGCGCAGCGGTGCTCAGCATCAAGAAGTTGCACCGGAGCCTGAAGATCTCGGACTGAAGACACTCAGACAGGTGGGTGTGGCTCTGACTTTGCACACACTTAATAAATAAATAAATAAATAGATAATAAATACATTAATAACAATGATATCAATTTAATTGTTCTTGCATATCCAACAGGTGTACAAGTCCTGCACTCAGCAAGGTCAGTTGGAACAGGAGCGTCAAATCTACAACCTCCTGCCTCTGTTCTGCACCAACTGTGAGAAGTACAAAGGTCAGACTCTGGTCACCAAGTTTCCGGAGGTGTACGAGTTTGCTGCGGATGTTTGCCAAGTGTTTGTGACTCACGTCAGGCAGTCGGCCCAGGCCATGAACATGGCAAGGTAGGAGTAGTGGGCGGAGCTTGGGGTATAGGATAATTTATGTATGTACATGTATACTGTGTGCCATTAGAAGGATGGCCATTGTGTATGTGTGTGTGTGTGTGTGTGTGTGTGTGTGTGTGTGTGTGTGTTTCAGAGAGAGAGCTACCGTGACTACTTATAGCTGTGGAGAGAAATTCTTTTTTTGATGATGTTTCTTTAGAGTTTGTAGTTTATAATGAACACTACCTAATATATATTTACATTGCATTTTTTTTTGTTTATCCATCTACTTGTGTGTTTGCAAGAATAATGTAATGTATTTCCAATATCTCTTCATCAGTACAACACTCATTACACACACACACACACACACACACACACATTGACAATAAGTTTCTTTTTTCTTTTTTCTTAGTTAAATTTTTTTTTCTTTCCTTCTCTCTATTCAGTCGTGCACTCTCTACACTGAAGTACTTTGAACCTGGATCTGACCCTGACTGCCACAGCCCAGGCTACATGGTGTTGCGTGTGCTACTAATTTTGGCGGAAGGTCCAGATAGTCTCCTTGATGTAGTGATGAATGAGAATGTATGTGGAGTTCTCATACAATGCCTCAGTCTCTTCCTGGAACTACCAGCTACAGGTAGGTAGGTGGGTGTGGCAGTGGGCGGGATCACATTGTGGGTGAGCATTTATGTAGAGTTCTCATACAATGCCTTGAAGTCTCTTCCGATAACTACTGGCCACAGGTAGGTAGGTGGGTGTGGCAGTCACATGGTGAGCACCCATATGTGGAATTCTCATACAATGCCTCAGTCTACAGGTAGGTGGGTGGGTGTGGCAGTGGGTGGGGTCACATCATGAGTGAGTATACAATGTCTCAGTTTCTTCCTGTAAATACCAGCCGCAGGTAAATAGATGGGTGTGGCACTTTATTATGACTGCCAGGTTTTTTTAAATTACATATAATATACCAGTTCACTGAGGTGTGAATACTCTCTGGTCCCATAGTGTTCTGATTAGTGAGGGTCTACTGTACTTTGTTTCCAGGTAGCCATCAAGGTGGTACCAGCGGCAACAACAGTCCGCTCACAGTGTTTGGCAGTCCACGCGCCACTCCCACTTATTTCAGCACTAATTACTCCCCAACCCGCAGCTTGTTGCCCCATGCCACTGGAGCCAGGACCACGCCCACTACTGGAACCCGGACCACGCCCACACGGGATTCCTATGGTAGGATTAGTGTATAGTACCATTTTTGTAATAGGAATTTATACTATTACTAACTGCAAACTTATCAATTACTTACACATTGAAAGAACAGTAGGTCTTACTGATTACTTTGTAATGACATTATTCAACTTATTTATGGGCCCATCTTTATAGGTTTATATTTGGGGATTGTAAATGATTTTAGACGTTGCCTTCACCAAAGAGTTCCATGGCCTGGCATAATTTCAAAGATTATTTGTATTTATTTAATTTTTCTTACTTTTTTTTTTTAACTCCCAGAAACTAGACCTCCTCCGCCCCTATTCGACCACACCCATTCAATCTGTTAGTTCTTTTCTAGTTTTGAGGTGTCACAGGGTGCGAGCTGGAGACCAGGTGTGAAGTAAGAACAGTTCCTTAGTCCGCGTCCTCAACAAGATCCTGCGTACATCTAGTGCCGGTGCACAGTCTTCCCTCAAAGATGGACCGACTGAAAGAAGTGTGGGTCACTCCTTCCTTGTCCAAACTACAATAAATGTGGAGAAATGTGCCAGCCCATTCTCTTCATACAATCTGCAGGGTGTTTGTGTGTGCGTTAATGTCTAGGTGTGTGTTTGTGTGTTCCTATGTGTGTGTGTTCATTGGGGTGTGTTCATGTGTGTGTGTAGTGTGTTCACGTGTGTTGGTTCATGGGTGGGTGGGTCATGGGTGGTTGTGTTCAGTAGCTGTGTGTGTGTTCATGTGTGTGTTCATGGTGTGTGTGTGTATGTATGTGTGTGTGTGTGTGTGTGTGTGTGTCATAGATGTGTGTGTGGGTGTATGTGTTCATAGATGTGTGTTGTTGTGTGTTGTGATGTGTGTCATAGGTGTGTGTTCGCAGGTATGTGTGTGTATGAGGTGTGATGAGATCATATGTATATGAAGTAAAATTGGAATTCTGTTTATAGAACAACGTTTTCACGGTGGGAGGGAACAATGGAAAAAGTTGGTAAAATTGTTGTGTCAATATAACGTTTTGAATTTTGTTACAAGCTCCAGGAACAGCAATTATAAATTGATGCCATCAAATTGTTTACCACATGCAACTAAAACAATAAAAATTTTATAATGAAACTTTTCAATGCAAACATTTTTCATGAAAAGAAGGGATTAAGGAACCTCCAACCTTGTTATGTTATGTTTTGGGGGGTGCTGTAATAAATGTGTAACTCCTCTGACGAATTATTTCTCGTCAGGTGATAGATGTTCCTTTTCTGCCTTATTTCTTGAATGCAGGTACAGCCTCTCTGTGAGGTCATAGGGTATAGTCCATAGCAACAGGTGAATCAATTGTTGGGCAACATCGCAATGCCATCAGACAGCAGCCTCCCCTGGAAGATGGTGGAGATGATAGCAACTCTCTTCTGCTGCCTCAAAGACTATTCAGACTTTCACAGGTTCATAATTAGCTAGTTCATTTCATCGTAGAATGAGTTTGAGCAAGTCAATGTTTGATTGAGAAGCACACACTCCTCCCCCCCCTCCAATAGAATGCTTCCTGGCCGAAGGAATCTTCGTGTAAGCTATATCACGATAATTTTAATTTACCTGTCATGTTTACATATCTTAATATGTGAGTATAACACTGACATCCCCACCTCCACCTTACAGCCTATTTTATCCAGTATCAAATCCTGAAATTAGAGCTTTTCGAACAACCTCTTTTCATATGGGGCACCAATTTACTTTAGGACAGCTTAAGTACTGTTTATACATATCATTTTGGACTACTTAAGGGGAGGGGGATAGTGTACGTGGGTGTTGAAAATTACGATAAACACAAAGTGTTATAATATCATACCACCCTACGATAAAGGTGTCAGGTTCTAAAGTCTAGCTACTGAACAATGGCGCCATTACATCTATCTAATATAAGTACTTCCATTAGAACTTCATTAGAACTAAATATAACTATAATTCTAGATGCATTATAAAATTCTATAATCACCATAGTTACATCATAATCCTATATAAGCAGACCATTGTGATTCATATTCTCAGTTTTGAGCGCATTGTTATTAGTTGCCGCATGAAACTCCGACAGTCTGTCAAGTCATAAGTTGTCTTCTTTTATATCGGGTAGCTCCATTGTAGCTGCCCCACTGACTATCCGTAGCTTTGTTGGGCTACCTTGCTGAGCTGAGTTGCGGTCAAGTTGGCTGGTCCTTTGCCTCTGTCCTGTTTAGCCCAGGTCTTAATTTTTCGTAGTGAGCGGAGGTACTCCCACAGGAAGGTTTGTTCAACGAGGGTGCTACACATTGCACTTGTGGCTTTACAGTACCTTTATAAATGCTCGGGTGTTTCTTAGATTATGAATGATCTTATATTTTTCATGTTCAGGTATTATTAGATGACTTCTCTAACAGCCAGGGCTATAAGCTCCTGTACAGCTATCTGCTCTACCTGGAGGCCACTCCCGCCCCTGAGGCTGGGGATGCCCTGCGGAACTTAGTCCTCCTTATCCAGAACCTAATCATGGATGGTTTCCATACACTAGAGATTCCGTCTGGGATGAACTTTGGGGGTCCATTCCAGAATCCTGACTTTGTTGTGCCCACTCCTAACAACCAAGGTGAGAAATGATATTTTAAGTGTATGTGACTACCCTTTACCATGTACTATCTGATATAGCAACCCGGTCATTAAAATTACCTGTATAAAGAATGTGAATCTAATTATAGTAAGTTCTAAGTACAGACATACTGACTTTTTGTGACCCTTTACCAAGATAGTTACAGCATTTAAAAAAAAACACATACGTAGTCTACACGCCTCAGGTAGTAATTGCACATCCGCTTGAATCTAATGTATTTTTATTTATGATACCTAACCCTGCCAACCAAAATGTACAGTAGTACTTATACCAAACAACAATAGGACTGCGACTATGAACTGATTTTTGGCTTGCAATGTCAGCACATCTGTAGTAGTAGTAGTACTTCCAGTGGAACCTTCAGTGAATTCTTATATCCAAAAATTCCCAAGACAGCAGTGTTAAGAATGATCATATTCATTTCAACAAGTGCTCTGTGTGTGTGTGTGTGTGTGTGTGTGTGTGTGTGTGTGTATGTGTGTGTGTGTGTGTCAGGTTCTACAATAAGGAACATAGATGCCTTCCTGACTCTGAATGAAGTGTTTCTGAATGCTAGAACCAGGAAGCTCTGTCTCACCATCCTAGAGACGTTCCTGAATGTCTTCAAAAGTGACTCGGCAAACTACTTCATCGTGGCAAGCCATCACCCTTTACCAACTCTACTAGAGAAGATTACAGACAAAGACGAGAAGGTTCAGGAGGCTTTGTTGAACTTGGTGGAGCATGTGATCCTCGAGATGCACTATGTCCCCACAGCTGAAATGACAGGCGTTGGACTGTTGCTTGAGAAGAAAGAGTAAGTGAAAATGTGGAGGATCTGCAGTTAGACAAGGGAATGATCAAACTAACACCATGAGTTACATAAACAGAAGAAGGGAGAAGGAGTGAGGGAATGGCTTGGCTAAAAGTATAAGAAAATATCTGAGAGACGTTTTTTATTTGGATTTTTTATTATGTAGATGCGGCTTTATTTATTTTTATTTTATTTGGATTTTTTACTACGTATGTATATATCAATATTTTTTAAAAAGTTTTTTTTGTTTTGTAGTTTTATATATACATAATATATATATATATATATTTAAAAAATGTCCTTCCCTTATCCATTCCTAGTCCTGTAGCCATTATTGTGTCACTATATTAGAATAATTCCCTGCAGGCATCCAGCTACTGTGTCCCTTGTCCTAAACTTCCTTCTCCGTCTGATCAGCTACCAGTCCATGTTCAAGTCTGTGTACCGTGAGGTGGGCGTGTTCACTATGCTCATTAATGCACTCAAGAGTTATGCCAAAGATCTGGAGGAGAAATACAGGACTGAGAAGGATGCCAGCAGTGGTGAGCTTGGAAAGGGTGGGTGTGGTCTATATATTTATTAATTCAATAAATTGACTTGTACAAATTATCCACTTGAATTTACAAAAATTTGAATGTTTTGATCTTATTTGCCACATAATGATACTTTACCTATTAGCCAGTTTGTGTAATCAACTTACAATTGATGCTCATGTGGAAGGATAATCGATGTCCTAGGCTTCTCAGCTAAAATCACCAAGCTGGTATGGTGTTATAAGTCTGATAAGTTTTATGATTTTGGTGTTTTACTTTGGTCCGAGAGTCCAGCCCCCAGTATGAACTGGTATTACCCTATCAGGCTAATGAGTTGTAGGGTTGGGGGGGGGGGGGGGGGGTATGGATTAGGCAGAAGTAGGTAAATTGATACTTGGCAGAGCTCCTCCATGTTTGGGTATTACAATATCCTCGCTAGTTAGAATCACACTGTTGTAATGGAGATTTCTGAGACCAACATTGATATATGCTGTACTCAAGTTCAGCACTTACTTGTTTGATACCTGATATCTCCATGAGAGGGAGAGAACTGTTTGGATACTATTTCAGGTATTTCTGTGTACAATCTCTAATGCCTTTATATTTGTTTTGTTTTAGTAGTTTGTTTTGCTTTATAATTGTGGCTTGCTATAATTCTGTACAGGATTTACCTATTTTTTTACTCCCTTTCTTTCAGAGGTAGTTTCGTCTCCATCTGTGCCTCTAGAGAACATCCAGGGTGAGACAGATGAGTGCATGTTCCTACTCATGGAGTGCATCAGAGCAACCATTGATGGTGAGACACAGTGGGGCTTAGAGACATGTTTGACACATACTGTACATTTAGTAATTGTACACTGATGGTGAGACTGGGGCATATAGACATGTTGGACACATACTGTACATTTAGTAATTGTACACTGATGGTGAGACTGGGGCATATAGACATGTTGGACACATACTGTACATTTAGTAATTGTACACTGATGGTGAGACTGGGGCATATAGACATGTTGGACACATACTGTGCATTTAGTAATTGTACACTGATGGTGAGACTGGGGCATATAGACATGTTGGACATGTCATATACTGTACATTTAGTAATTGTACACTGATGGTGAGACTAGGGCATATAGACATGTTGGACACATACTGTACATTTAGTAATTGTACACTGATGGTGAGACTGGGGCATATAGACATGTTGGACACATACTGTACATTTAGTAATTGTACACTGATGGTGAGACTGGGGCTTATAGACATGTTGGACACATACTGTACATTTAGTAATTGTACACTGATGGTGAGACTGGGGCATATAGACATGTTGGACATATACTGTACATTTAGTAATTGTACACTGATGGTGAGACTGGGGCATATAGACATGTTGGACACATACTGTGCATTTAGTAATTGTACACTGATGGTGAGACTGGGGCTTATAGACATGTTGGACACATACTGTGCATTTAGTAATTGTACACTGATGGTGAGACTGGGGCATATAGACATGTTGGACACATACTGTGCATTTAGTAATTGTACACTGATGGTGAGACTGGGGCATATAGACATGTCGGACACATACTGTACATTTAGTAATTGTACACTGATGGTGAGACTAGGGCATATAGACATGTAGCGACACATACTGTACATTTAGTAATGTACACCTGAGGTGAGACTGGGGCATATAGACATGTTGGACACATACTGTACATTTAGTAATTGTACATGATGGTGAGACTAGGGCATATAGACATGTTGGACACATACTGTGCATTTAGTAATTGTACACTGATGGTGAGACTAGGGCATATAGACATGTTGGACACATACTGTGCATTTAGTAATTGTACACTGATGGTGAGACTGGGGCATATAGACATGTCGGACACATACTGTACATTTAGTAATTGTACACTGATGGTGAGACTAGGGCATATAGACATGTTGGACACATACTGTGCATTTAGTAATTGTACACTGATGGTGAGACTAGGGCATATAGACATGTTGGACACATACTGTGCATTTAGTAATTGTACACTGATGGTGAGACTGGGGCATATAGACATGTCGGACACATACTGTACATTTAGTAATTGTACACTGATGGTGAGACTAGGGCATATAGACATGTTGGACACATACTGTGCATTTAATAATTGTACACTGATGGTGAGACTGGGGCATATAGACATGTCGGACACATACTGTACATTTAGTAATTGTACACTGATGGTGAGACTGGGGCATATAGACATGTCGGACACATACTGTACATTTAGTAATTGTACACTGATGGCGAGACTGGGGCATATAGACATGTTGGACACATACTGTGCATTTAGTAATTGTACACTGATGGTGAGACTGGGGCATATAGACATGTTTGACACATACTGTACATTTAGTAATTGTACACTGATGGTGAGACTGGGGCATATAGACATGTATGACACATACTGTACATTTAGTAATTGTACACTGATGGTGAGACTGGGGCATATAGACATGTTGGACACATACTGTACATTTAGTAATTGTACACTGATGGTGAGACTGGGGCATATAGACATTTTTTTGAAACTACTGTATAGACCCTCACTACAGTCATTTAACATACACATACATGTACCTTTTCTTCATCATCCCAACAATGTTTACAATAGTAAAACTGCCTGTTTAGAGAATGGAAAACGGAGAACAGCACTTTTCTCATTCACTCTAATACATTTTATGCCATTTTTTTTGACGTCAAGATTTTGCGGTAGTTCGTCATTAAACGTAACTAGTTAACGAGCTAAGGTCGAACGGTTATTTCCCCGAGCAGTAAGACGGGACTTTCCCTAACTGCAATCGGCTGTATGGATTCTCATCGTTCTAGCAGCAGTAAACGAAGTCGAAATCAGTCAGAATTGTTGGCTGGTATATTACTAACGTGTAGCCAAGCCTATCCAAGTGGTCATTTTTTTCAAGAGCTGAAGAAAAGCTGAAGGAGTTTAATACTCCCAAGGCTCCCAGCATTCGGTATTCTGACAACATCAGGGCGATGCAGTTGGAGTCCTACGGGTTGTGCAGCTCCAGACGGAAGCTAAAACGCTGGCCGTGATAGGCAGTAATAGCGCCGTAAAACTTGATATCTAGGGCCTGAGAGATACAACCGTAGCTAAATCAGCCATACCCGAGTAACAATTAGCGGTAAACTGGCGCCCTTGCACATATACGCATGCGCTGTTTTGTGACGTCACGTTTACGTGTACTAAAGGCCCACAACCCGCTCTAACCGTCATCATTTGATGACCCTTACCGTGCGTAAAAATTTTTTGGTGAAAAACAGCCACAACTCACTCAATTTTCAAGGTATAGCTACCAAAGTTATACATAATAATTTTAAGGCAATTTTACATCATGTGTCAAAATTTTAGAGATATAACCCAATAAATTCAAAAATCCTGGCTTAAACACTTTTTTTCTTAAAATTTAAAATATTTCGAGATTCAAATTTCGTGTGCCCACAAAATCTGGCTCATATGAAACTTCTGGTATTAAAGTATCAGTATACCAAGTTATAGAGATAAGGAAAAATAATTTCTCTTTTTTCAGCTTAAACACTTCCAAGTTTACTGTCTTGAAGCTCCCAGTTCCATCACCTATAACCACAACAATAACCACAAACCCACAAAATTGTTTTGTCTGTATGTTAATATGACATTAATGTATAATAATACCAATTTTTAGCTTTCTATTACACATACTTGAGAAATTATAGCAGAATTAGCAACCTTAACCAAAAAGCTAAAAAATCCACTCTTTAAGCTGGAAGCACTGTAGACATGTTGGACACATACATTCAATATAATACACTGATGGTGAGACACAGACTGGATCAATGCATGCACTTGCTACAGTGACAAAGTACAGTATCTTCACAAGCATAAAGTTTAGCAATGTCACCTTCTGGCTGTCTTGCAAGCTACACTGTAACTACATATGCTGATAGTTTTCCCAGTACTTCTGGTGTAGCAGACGTTCCATGTTCTTCTATTGACACTGTGTCAGTGGTAGGGGAATTAAAGTCCTGGTGAATTTATTATTCTTGATTATTCAACCATGCATTGTGATGATTCTGATTCTATTGTGGTTGTATAGTGGCTCATGTCTTACATGCTTATTTGTGTATGTTTGTGTGTATATGTGTGCGTATGGCAGGGGTGGAGCAGAATGGGGAGGTGTTTCGTGAGAACAAAGGGACCAGTTGTACTCTGTCCCTCATCAGGTACTCCACGCCACGCAGGATGGCACTCAAGGTCATGAGACAACTCATTCTCCTGGACAGTAAGTGCCTGGAGGTTGACCTCTGTACTCACCTCACCTCAGAGTTAGAGTTGTGTGTGTAATGTAATGTACATGCCAGGCAGAATTGGTAGAGTAAAGGAATCATTTTCTCTTCCTAATCGACAAAGTGTTAGAGAAACTGAAGTAGATTTCTTATTTCATTAGCTCGTTCATTCATACGTCCATTCATTCATACATTCATTCTACTTGTCATTCATCTGTTCATTTATTCATCCATTCCTTCATTCATTTAATATTTATTAATTTATTTATTTATTCATTCTTCTTTTTATTTTTTGCATTTCTAAAGTCACCATACACTTTATTTAAACTTAATTATAATAATAAACATTTATTCCTATGTATCTCCAGGAGGAGCTGAAGATTTCAATATTCTATTGGACCAGTTGATCCAGAGTCCCCAGACATTTGTGAACATCAAGTCAGAGATCCTGCATACAGTGCTGGGCGTGTTCCAGTTGGACTCGGCCAAGAAGACAGTATTCAGAGAGGTCAGTGGGTTCCACTACCTCATATCTCTGCTAGCTACACTCATCGGTAGTCTGGCTCCAAGGAGGGCGTCGCCATGGGACAAAGGTCAGTTGGGGTGAACATTTCTATCACTTTTTTTAACCTCAAGACAGTAGCAGTGAGTTAATAAATAGATCAAGATTATGTAGGTACATGTATATATTAAAAACATCGAGGTATAATATGTCTACATGAATAAGCAAATCAGCTGAACATGTTGTTTTTTTAATTGGAAGTACACTGTATGTATGTACGTATTCCCGCTTCTCCCTCCATGCCCTCTTTCTTTTTTCTTTCTTTTTAATTATATTTTAATCGAATTTGAAATAACCTACAAGAATGGAATGAATTTGTTAGTAGAGATTTTTCATGTCTTAGTATTTTATTGACAGTGTTGTTTGTTGTTGTTGTTTGTGTAGTGAGTCGAGCTGATGTCCTCCAGTTGGTGCAGCTCATCTTCATCACCATCACAGCTGCCATGCAGGATGACACAGCCAACAGACACTTCTTTGAGAATGACGTAAGATCAAAATAATTAAGATTAGTTTTCTCTGTCACTATACAACCCTTAGTGTTACTCAGATACAGTCATCTGAAGGGACATTATTATTGTAGCTAGGTTACTATAGATACCATGTGGTACATTATTTTGTTTGTGCTGCAATAGCTACTACTACGATTGTGTGTTCTCCACTATCACTGTCATTGGTGTTCAGTTTCTCTTGTTTACTCTAAGCTTTTATTATTGTATAGAAAGTGTTGTTGTTGTTGTTTTTTGTTTGTTTTTTAATAGATTCGTTACGACAGCTTCACAGCACCACTCTTATTACTGGGGTGCTTCTCCCGAAACTCCACCCACATTATCGAAGCCTCGCCCATCAAGATTCACTCTGACTCGACTCACGACGACAGCCTGCAGACGTCTGGAAGTTTCTTGAACTTTGAGGCGGAGTTTAAGACGTGGCAGGCACCAGATGATGACCTTGATGATGACACATTTGTGTTTTGTGCCGCTGAAATATTTCGCTATCTCCGGGACATGTCCGTGGACGTCACCAGTACTATTTCCCCTTCTCTGCTAGAAAGCACGACCAACGTCAGCAGCAAATCTCACAGAACTAGAGACAGGACGAGGGACAAAATATTTTACGGGGCACCTCCGATAACGACCAAGTTGAAGGGTGGGGCAGCTGGAGGTGGGGTCAATACCACTCCTAATTTGATCCACCCTGGGGCCATTGTGTGTATGATTGACTTGCTGCCATCGGTGAGGTTCCCAGAGGACACTGGGAGTGGTCGAAGCAGAACAATGAGTCCTGATGAAGTGTTTGAATCTCGTAGTAGCAGTCGGATCGGTAAGTTAGCATCTCCACCTCCTAACATTGCTGCGAAGACCAAGGAGTTCAACTTGACCACGCCCCAAAGAGACACCCCCAGCGAGTCCTCAAGTATTCCTGCTCATAGAAACTCGGCGTCACCAGAGTCGGACTCTTATTATGATGCAGAATTGGAACAGAATGATGGGAATGAAGATAGTTCTGTTTTGGGTGACAGTGATGAGGTGTTAGAGCCTTCAGTAGTTGATGAAGTGGATGTTGAAGTAGAGACGGCGGGTTTGGCAGGAGGAGAGATGTTGGACAAAGGTGAACTGAGTTGCACAGAGGAGGCTGCGATGGACAGGGAACTAGCATGGAAGGTACATGCTTGTACTTACATATACACTGTATGTGTGAAATGCACTGTAATAAGACACTTATCAAGAATTACCATGGCTTAATTAAGTAGTGACGTAATGAATACTAATACTGTACATAATCAGTGCATTCACCTTCCCCTAATATATTTGTTGTTTTTGTGTTTGTTTTTTATATCTAGTGGTGTGTTTTCCTGCAAGAGAGAGTAGTGTCTGAGATTTACTCTCTCGCAGTCACTGAGAGAAACCAACAGGCTTTGTGTCAGGTGAGTTTGTACATGTGTGCGCATGTATGTATGTATATACATATGTATGTACAGTCTGAGCTAGGGACTATGTACATACATATTACTTCATACATATATGACTAACCAACTACCATATATAATATATATGTACTGGCTATATGTATCATGGATGTACATACACATGGTACAAGCCTGAAAAAATGATTAACTGACTTACTTTGCTTTTCTTTACCTTGCTTCTTTCTTTACAACTCTTCAGGTTGCTCTTCCTCAAAGAATCCTGACACGATGTCCCGGGATATTGGCGGACGAGACACACCCACTTCATCATGCCCTTGAGAGGACCTTTGAGAAACTCTCCTACCAAGCACTTACATCGTCTGATTTCAGGTGAGAAAAAAGACAGGGAAGGAATATTAATAGTATAGCATTTACATTGAAAATAAATAAATTCTTTATACCCTAAAATAATGTGGGCATGATACTACCTCCTGACAGCACTTTATTTAGGCTACTGTATGTAAGTCTCTCTTGCAATTGTACAAATTTCATTTCTCTGCTTTTATACCAATTTGTGATGTTATAGGAGCTTCTTGCGTCTAGGCAACCCTCTCAGCTGCTCCCTGAGCGCAGTAACTCCTGACGACCTCAGAGCGGGCAAGTACAATGCCTACCTGCGCGACTCTGGCAAGACTGATGCATCACAGGATAGCGACCAATTGACCAATCAGAATGCTCCTTTTGGAGGCTCCCTCTCTCTGGCTCGCATTCAGAGTTTGGTTACCATGACAACTTCTAGAGACGGCTGCCAGTCTCTTGTGGCAGGTGCCCCACCTTTCATTGAGTTTGACTTGTCAGTGGATGGCTTTGGGTGCCTCTTTCTGCCCAGTGTCTTTCCCTTACCTGATGTGAGTTGTGTATAGTTGGTAAGGGGTTGGAGGGTGTGTATACTGTATAAATATGTATGAGAGGAAGGATTTTGGTGTTTGAGTAAAAGAGCTGAAGAAGTATTACAAAACTAGATTAGGTCATATACAGTAGACGCCCAAAAAAAGTTCCGAATTCCGTCCCGTAGAACGCCCGTGGAACGGTAGTCTTTTTACCGTAGTTTTTATCGTTGCGTTCCGTACCGTTTTGATTAAACGGCCGACACCGTTTACTAAAACGGTGAAGCATTTCCGTCGATTCACAGATATTTTCTAGCTAGAAACTCTTCTTATAGCTATATCAGCAAGCTAAGGCCTTATATCGACCATTAAACGCTACGGGGATAGTGAATAAAAGCTCGTACAAAATTTTCACTTGCTTCAATAAAGTTGCAGACCGAAATTCCGATGGGCACAGAGCTATAACGAGGTCCGCACTTCGTAGATCTTCTGTTAGCTACCGATGGACCTCCAGTAGTAAAAAATCTAAGCCGGAGAAGGCCCTAACTTCGAGAAAACGTCGATACTGTGCGGTGGTCGAACTAACAATTCTCCGCGAGACAACTTCGAATAGGACGGCTTCAAATTTTTTTAACCCGAAAAGCTCCGCCTCTGGAGCCTATAAACAAAAAATCGGAACGTTTTATTGGATAAACGATTTTTTATATTTCTTTGAGCGAGACATACGGTGAACGAGAAAGATTAAAACGGTAACGCGGTCGAACGGAACGGCCGTTTTTTAACAAACGGCGTACCGTTTTATCCCCGTTTTTTAATCGTGCAACGGCCGTTCTACGGAACGGAATTCGGAATTTTTCTGTGTCTCCTACTGTATTGTAACAATTGCTGTGCGTATACATTGTCAAAAGAGTTATGCCAACAAATGATATCCAAAATTCAATTGCAGTGAAAGTAGTAGTATCTGTATGTTCTCATACACATTGATATTTGTGAAGTCTTACTTAAAAGTTGCTATTAAATTATTCACCCTAAGTTTTAGCCAACTTCTGTCAGATTGAATTGTCTTGTATAATTGTACCCTTCTTCTTATAATTCCCATTGCTTCGAAATTTACATATATGTATATGATATGCAAGTGCCTGTGTCTATTTATATAATCTGCTCTGGATACTGTTATGTACTTATGGGAGTAATTTTATATTTGGTATATTTTCTCATGCATTTTCACTATTTGTTTTGTTATTTCTCTGATGATGACATCTGTAGGAATGTTGCAATGTCTGTAGTTATATTATTTGGTTAAGCTAGAGAAAGTAAAAATATATACGTATGTGTTAAATGTGTAGTTAGTTTGTAATGTGTACAGTATTATATGAATTTTTTATGTCACAGCCTACTGCAATACCTACCACTCCAGCTGTGACCACAGGCGGAGTTGGGGGCGGAGACAGAATCTTTCCCCCGAGTGGAGGGCTCAGTTTCACGACATGGATTCTGGTGAACCGATATTCCACGGATGACCCCACCCCTCAACTGACACTCCTCTCTCTTTCACATACAGTCTCCACAAAAAACAAGAAGGTTAGTGTTAAGGTAATAATGTGCATGTATGTGTGTATGTAGGAAGTGTAATGTAAACATTCTACAGTGCATTACATGCTGATGTGGAAGTGACTTTTGCACGTATGTACTTGTATTGGCAATTACTATTAAGTCATGTTTAGGAAGTTACTTTTTGGCAGCTGTACACTTGAAATTAAATGCGTTTTTAAAATGAATTATTTAAATAGAGAAAAATAATACAGAGGAAATGAATGATGCTTTATGTAGAATCTCAACTGATGGTGGAGAAGTTAACAGTTGGTAAGTGAGTCTTTTTGTGCAGTTTTACTGCATCTGTTAGACGCCTTATATCAGCAGTGTCCTCTCTGGTTACCAGACCTCTTATATCAAAACCATGTTTTGGATAAATTGGCTCTCCTTCAGAAAGGATCACATATTTTAGTTTGTGGCAGTCTTTTAGAGCAGTGATGACTTGTACGGCACTGTCTGCATCCTTGTTATTGTTGTTTAAGAACAAGTGTTGTAGTCTGGTAAGGTAGTGTAGTTTAGAAGCTAAGCTGATCACACCGGCTGAACCCATATAGTTATTACTCAGACTTAAGAATTCCAAGTTGGTAAGGTGTTGAAGTTCAGAAGCTAAATGCCTGGCACCATCGAAGCCTATATTGTTATGGCTGAGATTGAGAATGGTTAGATTGATGAGATGGTGAATTTCAGAGGCTATGCTGACAGCACCATCAGAACCAACATCGTTGCCTCTCAGATCTAGTAGAGTCAGTTTGGTAAGGTGGTGAAGTTCAGTGGCTACTCTTACTGCACCGCTACTGCCAATGTTATTCATGCTAAGATCCAGTTCTTCCAGATTTTTTAGATTGTGTAATGCAGAGGCTAGTTTGACAGCACCGTCAGCATTGATTTGATTGTCACTGAGGCTAAGATGTTCCAAGTTAGTAAGAGGGCAGAGGTTAGACGCCAAACTTTCACAACAGTTGAGAGCTAGCTCCCAATATATAATATTCAAATTCCTTACTTGAGTTAGCTGATGAATTTTATGTATGACTGGGAGAAGTACATACCTTAGATTTCGTGGATTAGAATATCCAATGGAGCATAATTGTTCAAGAATTATGTGTTCTCGGTAAGTATCTGTTGTATAGGGAAAAAATGTGTATCTACTTTCAGAAATAATTGAAAAACTGACCAAATTAGGAAGTAGTCGTATTTTGTCTACCAGGCGTTCACCTATTTCAGCTGGTAAGCCACACATATCTTCTAGGTATATTTCTCTGAGTGCAGAACAACCTTCTATTAGATTAGACAAGCAATTGATAGTATTTAGATCTTTTGTAAGACTTAGATTGAGCACTTGCAACTCGGGAAGCATTTCATGTTGAATTTGTTTGAGAACGTAATCCATGTCTGAGGCTTGTCGGAAAGACAGATAGATCTCTGTTATAGATTGTGAAGACGTGAGTATGACATATACTACTGTTGGTACATCATATGGGTGGATGAAGCGTAGATTTATTTTGCCTTCAAAATGCCTCACTAGCTCATCACACACTAATTTCTGCTGAGACTCATATGCCAATTTTATAGAGTTCATCACACCAGTATATAGTTGCGTTCCAACAATAAATAACTCTGAAGAAGGTAAAAGATCCAAAAGAAATGGATTTATTTCAAATTGAAATATTTCTAGGCCAAAATAAAAAGTCCACAGAGTTGAATTTATTAAATTTGTTATCTTAACCTTCAGTGTCTCTATTAAGTCAATTTTCTTCTCCTCTTCTGCGTGTACTAAATGATAAGCTGCTAGAAATTCTTGCAGTGTTAGATGAAGGAATGAATAGAATGTGGTGACTCCGCTGAGCTGAGCTGTTTGGTTGCAAGTGATGAGACTAAGAGACCAGTCCACACCAGAACTTGTATCTTCACAGAGTTGGAAATCAATATCATCTTCATCTATGACCTGCTGATGATTGAGAGTCATGTGGAAAGCAAGGTTGCACAATCTTCTGAAATATTCATCACAACATTCTGGTAGATGATTCAATGATTTTAGCTTTATATTTTTGTGGCTACGTTTAAGGTGGCGCAGTATCATCGATCTAGTAAACTCTTCATATACTTTAGTTTGAGTGTTAGGAAGCTGTCCTTTCCCAATCTTGTACACAAAACAAATGATGGAGGCATGTATAGGTAAGTAGCACATGTGGAATACATTGGGATATGATTTCAAACATTCCTTTAGCTCGTTGGGCCCATAGGGATTGTCTGATGAAAACCCAAAAGGAAAGTGGTCAATGTATTGGTAAATTTGTTTTTTAGTAAAACCGAAAACATCCATTTGCTGTGTTACAGACAAATCTTGAAACCTTTCAATGGCTCCTGGACGAGAAGACACAATGATCATTGATCGAGGTAGATAGATTTTCTGAAGTAGTTGAAGCACTATGGATTTTTCATTAGGATAGTACTCGTCCAACCCATCAAACACAAAACACACACCTTCTCCATTATTTTTCTCTATTTTTGAGATTACAGCTCTGAGATCTTCATCATTGCTGTAATATTTTCGTAGTATACAAGACAAGTGTTCATGAGTAGTATTGTTGCGTAAAGTGCGAAGAGGAATTAGAAAAACTAGTTCAGCGTTCAATAATATTCTCCCTTGTGCCCAATCTTTGATAAGTTTGTTTACTAAGGTAGTCTTCCCACTGCCAGGACGACCTTCCACTAATATGAGTTCTGCACCAATATAAGAGGCAAATACTTCCTCATATTTTATTATTTCCAAGCCTCTTAATCTTTCTTCAGGATCTCCTTCGACATCAGCTACTGACTGACTCGTCAGAGCTAGATTAATAAAAGTTTTAGTTCCCACTGGAGGCCATTCCTCATCTTTTTTAAACAGTACTTGTTTGTTTACAGAGTAAAGGTCTAGAAGTGTTTTCTTTGCTATAGGATGGAGGACAGTCAGTGTCACTTTGTTACTGACTATTTCTCTTTCCTGACTCCTCACACAACATGTGTACTCACCTCCCATTCCCTGGTGGGCGTGGTTAATAATTAGTATGTCGTCATGAATACCGGAGAATGAAGGGTCGTCAGCTAATGTCTTGTCACCCTTGTTCCACTCGTAAGACACATTGTTAGTCTTACTAGCCTGGACTAGGAGGAGTGTGGACTTGCCATCTTCTACTTCTACTTCACTACAGGTCTGATTTACAATAGTAAAATCTCTTGTGGATGCATCTTTTCTATTGCTACAGGAAATGCTCTTAGTTTCCATTACAGAAATGAATTTTTGCTCTATATCTTGAGCTACTCTACCATGTCCCACCAGTGAACTTCTCAAAGCCTTAGTGAGTGTGGTAATAGTGGGGGGCATGGCACTACCTCCAGACAACCATACTGACAGCACTTCATATAAGCTAAGCACGTTGTAATCACTCTTGCAATTCTTTATCTGGTAAGGTGACAAACCTAAGGCTGTACCTAGTTCTTCACAGTAAGAACTTACATCGACTAGAGTCTGTACTATCCATTGGAGATCATCTGTGGTTAAAGGCTCATCACTACTCCTACTTACAGTCTCAGTAGGTTTTTCTTCCTTTGAGCTACTTCTCCTCAGGTACTCACTGAGTGATTGTTCTCCCCAGCTCTCTAGAAGGGCTAGGAACTTGCCCCATCCACTCCCATCTCGTTGGATTCTCTGTGCCACTAACCTGAGTAGGTATCGGAGCTGGAGTTTGTGGTCCACCTTGCTGTGGTCCAGACTTGAGAACTGGTCCATCATGGAGTCTGAGATCAGACATCTCTGGAACATCTCCTCAGACAGATCCACTGGCTTAGATTTGATGACAGATAATACCCTGTCTTCATTATCCTTGAGAAACTTGGCTAGTTGAGCATTAGCTACTTCAGTGGGAGTAGACATCTTTGTATTTACAGATAAGAAGAACTCTGCACTATATCAATAATCGGCCAGACTGTTCATCCTACTTGCCGCCTTATTTGTACATAGTCTATTCATGATTGTGTTGTGTTTCAGAATAACTAAATTCATTGATGGACCGCAGACTCAGTAATCACGTGCATGCATGTATAAGTCAATATATGTATGTACAGATGTGCTGTAGAATGCTATGTTTGACTAGTGGTATGCTTCAGCACTTATGGCAAGAGAGATAGCCTAGATACATATGTGACCGTCTATAGGAAAACCAGGCACAACGCGGCACCCTTCGAAAAATGTTTTTTTGCATATACGGAGTTGTTGGCGTCCAGATATTGAGCTCTCCAAGTTTTATCGTTGTAGCTTAAGTCGTTCCCGCTATAATAGACATAACCGTTCCCTTCCGTTGGCTTGAAACAATACATTTTTAAGAAATCGATCGATCTTTTCTCAATATTCGCACGCCGCGTTGTGCCTGGTTTTCCCGTAGACGGTCACATATAGTCTTTGTTTCTGGCTTTTACAGTCACCTATGTACAGTGTTGTAGGTATACAAAAAAGTTAACTGAAGTTCAGGCGTTCACATCTGCCCCTAAGTTAGTTGAGCCGCTAAAGTCATCTGAATGGTCAATAATTTGATTTCACAGTTCGTTTATTTTAACAATGCTTTACCAAGTTACGTACCTGATAGGTTCTTGTGTGAGAATACGGTTGCTCTTCAAGACTCGTGTATATAAGTGTTTTAGGCACCATGCTAATTATAGTGATCGATTTTTAGATTCTACGATCTACTGTATATAATAATACACTTGTGTGTCAGTAACGATGACGACGGTGTGTATTCATGAATAATTCATGAGCTAATCAGAATTAGTAGAGCATCTTCATTGCCTGAATGGGAAAACTTTTCACAACAGGGAAGAGGGAAAAAAAATGATCATAGCATGGCTTATTTATATCTTATAAAAACTGAACACTGGGTCGCTGAACTGAGTTGGGAAAGAGTCTTCATCTACAGAGCTAAGAGAAGCAGTAGTTAACCATAATAACTATGAGAGAGGCAAAGAAGCAGGAGAACGACTTCAATAAGAAGTGAAAGAAATGTACAGAAAGGATGGATACTGGGGAGCAGGAGTGGTAGACAGAGGAGAAGATGGCAATCCATGAGTTGAAAAGAGAGTAAGAAAAACAGGGTCGGGATGGCTGAGGGGAATAAGAGAGCAGGAGAGGGAGTCCATGGATGTTTACAACTACCTTATGCTCCTACACTACTAACTTGCACAAGTTAATACATCAGGCGCCACTATGCGGCAGGGTACTTGCTAGTACATTTAATTTGCTGTGTATTAAAATATGTGTCATGGATGCATAACATGAATGTAACCTCAATTTAATTTAACTGTTATGAGATATTTGGTGGTAAAATATTATCCAAACGTTTCCACTGGAAAGTCTTCTTCAGTGACTGTAGACATTTCTTATCAACAGTCGGTGAAGGAAACTCGGCAGACGCTTTTTGGAGTGAACATGCACAATGGAGTTTTATAAAATTATGAGGTTAATTTTTTGCCAATAACATAATTGGATTTACACAACCGACTTGAAGAATCTATAATTTTTTTGTTAATATACATGTGTATCTTGAAGATTTTAAAAAATTTGAAATTTGAATAAAAAGTGTATGTATATTATATAAATTTAACATTCTCTCTCCAGTTTACTTGCACACACAAACATTCAGTAGTTATATAGACACTTTGCTTTACCCAGCTATTCTCTGCCATTTGTGTCATCTTAGTTGAACCACATCCCATGTCTGCTGGTCTACTTCAAGCCAATAGAGCGTAGACTGATAGTCACTTCTAGTTTCCCTCCAGACTTGCTGTTGGAAGACATGTCGGGGCACAGCGAGCTGTGGGAGGAGTCTCGTGTGGCCAGTAGCTCCGCCTCCTTCCACTGCCCTGACGTGTTCAACAGCCAGAGCTGGAACCACATTGCCGTGACGATACTCAAGCCAGGACTCAAAGGGAGAGCGAAAGTGACGTTGTTTGTCAATGGGAAACTAACGGAATCCAAAAAGGTGAGATACATACAACTGATTGTTAAAATAATTCATGTGGTTTTATTACCAATACAATGATTTTTATTAATATATTTGTTTATCGATCATGTATATACATGTACACATTAAATGTATATATGTACTGTATGTTGTATTCATTGTTTAACAGACACAAGAAGTAAAAATAGTGTTTGCATGTGACAATTTCATGTTGTTTGTAGTGCAATATAAACATTAGCAGTCTAACACTTTCACTCCATCTTTAGTCGTCTTTTGATGATTATTTCCATTATTGTTTTTTATGTATGTATAATGTGACAGGATTTGTGAAAACAGCCCTTTTTGCACACAATTTCATTTTCAGTAAATGAGCAAAACATGACAGCAGGTCAATTTTGACCAAAATGTTTTGTAGCTTGTTAGTATCTACATATACCTCCTTTGAGCTCTCCCTTAAAGTTTTAGGTCTTAAAAACATTTCTTTCTTGCCAATAAACAATAAATCGATGCTTACTTGTAATGCTCCGCTTCGAAGCGGCTATTACATACATACATGCTTCGCTTTGAAATGGCTATGGTTGGAATAAATAAACATCTTGGTTTGAAACAAAAATGATAGGGTGTGCAAAGTGGACTGTTCTTGCAGATCCTGTCATTAATGTCTAGTATTTAATAGTTGACATTTGTTTCTGATAATTTCTCTAGATTCCTCCCCTCCAGGCAGTACATGCTTCTCCCCTCTCAAGCCACTTCAGCGATTCCAGTTCCATTCTAATTAATGCCCATATTGGCACACACGTGACCCAGAGGCACGTCTCTCTGCTCACTTATCGGCTAGGACCAACATTTCTATTTGAAGAGCACTTATCACCTGTTGTGGTGACGGCCATGTTTAACCTGGGGCCGTCTTACTTCGGATCTTTCCAATCACCGGTTCATCACAGTGCTGTGAGTGCAAAGGAGGGGAGCATGGGTTTACCAAATAGTGGGTAAATGGTTTCTTGCTAGATTTCGTATGCTGTTGCACGGGACTACATATATATAGGTATTTAGTCACTGGTACATATTTGACCGTTTAAGGCTTATATTTGCTTCAGAAGAATAAAAATTTAAGTTCACTTAGGTGGCATGAATGTATGTAGCGGTAGATCGATAATTATCTGCTAAATATATACTAGTATTTAATTAGAATTTCTAGTGTTTTCGATTTGGTTGATTGCGTATACAATATGTGAGTGCATTGGTTGTTATTAAAGTGTCTAATCCACTGCCATTCGTCACAGTTTTCTGTGCTGTAAAGGATGCTGGCAGCAAAACACAGTCAATGTGTCTCTCCTTGAATTGTACATGCTGTACAAGAATGTGCCAGTTGACCACAACATGGAACAGTGTTATTTTGACAACCCTTTACCACACCACTAAAGTTGATCGAGTTCAGGCTAGGTTATGGTGATCACTAATGTTGCACCTCAGTATGATTGGGTTAGCTGTACACATTTATCAAAACTAACATTAGTGTGCTTTGAAAACTACCTATCATGTATATGTGCTTGCATGTTCTAGGAGCTTTCTTTGGTTTGTGCCAAATACAATTTTGGCATATTTTTACAAAATTGAACAGCTATTCTATTTTTATTTATTTATTTATTATTATTATTTCTGATCTATGCTGTATATAGTTGAATGATGGGTTCAGTTACATAGTCTTGCTTTCTAAGCAGAAGGTGTACAGGAGGTGCCTTTGTTGCATCAGGTTTCCAGGATATCTGTGGTGTGTGTGTGTGTGTGTGTTGTAACAGCGTGGTTAGTGAGAATCGGGTCTCTATTTCCTCTGTTACTTCCTATCTAACCACACACCACTTCCTATCTAACCACACACCACTTAGCATCCACTTCATTGGTGCCTCTGTCACTGTTTTACACTTCTCTTGGTCCATATCTTCAGTGTTACCTTTTTGGTCTATTTTTATCATTCTTGACTCTATAGCATTAGCTATGTAGATTATGCCCGAGAGTAAATGTTTTGGTTAGGCGAGCGAGCGGAACAAGCAAAACACTCAGTGAGATGCAATCAAGGTTTTACATTTTATTTATTTATTTATTTTTTTGCTTAAAAACTTGACCAATTTTTGCCGCAGGAGTGATGTAAGTTAAAAATAATCACAATATTGTAATCTTATGTAAACCAACTAGGGAGACTCGTGCGCCATTCGTACTCAAACACACCACTAGTTATTACTAGTGATGTGCTTGAGCACAAATGGCGAGCGAGCCTAAAGACTATACTATTTTTATGATTTTGACTTCTAACACTGAAACTACTGAAAATAAGGTCCAGTTTTTAAATTTCGTATACACGGTAAAGGGATTTCAGTGCCATAGTAACAACTCTCTGCAACTGCTTGAATTGAAGGAAAAAAACAACAACAAAACAATACACGTTATTTAAAAGTTTTCTTTGTGATATTCTTGGTTGTAACACACAATGCTTTGACACAACTGGACATACACCTACACAGACTTACCTTCGCAGTAGTCTAGTGGACAATGTATTTTCAAGTAAATACTGTTGCGCACGGCTTATAACCATGACAAAGAGCGCATTGACTTACCACCGCCAACTCGAATAGAAATGGAAGTCCCTTAAGTTTTCAAGTTGTAACTGCACCCGCAAAAGAATTCAAAACGGTAAACAATTCAATTTCTAGGGTGATACGGGTACTGATCGATAAACCAGAGGATTCTGTTTAGTGCAATTTAGGACGGGGTCGACCACGTAACTAACACATAAACGCGAGGGTCAAAGTACAAAATGACATACATACGTCCATACATATATACAAATAAATAAATAAATAAACATCCCCGATTTTCGATTGTGTTACCCCTGTAAGTGTCTCGCTCGCTCGCCAATTAATTATTATCATTATTATTATTACTCTTAATATTTCTACTACTACTACTACTACTACTACTACTACTACTACTACTACTACTACTACTACTACTACTACTATTACTACTATTCATGGAGATAGCTAACAAGAAGAGAAGAATCATTAAAAATGTTATTGACTGTAAAATTTAATTATTAAGTATTGGTGTTTCTGGCATAAACGTCTTTCCATTGTATTTAGTCTTGTGTGAATGGGCTGGTTCCTTCTCTCCCCTTATTTAGTATTCTCTGTACTAGTGCCTGAGGCAATGTCCAGTTTATTTGTTTGTGGGCATGGCTTCATGGTTGTAGTAAGTAGAAACAAATTTTGCGCTCAGGAAACAGCATCAGTTTCTCGTAAGATCATTTTAGGGACATCTTCTTGTTATTAATTTAGACTGAAAGTTGCATGACTGTGGTGAAGCTATGGTTGTTAGGGTCCGTTGTTCTGTCTACTGAGTGGTATTTCCGTGATGAACTCATTTCTCTATGGCTTCTGTTGGAGTATTGCATATTTAACCCACAGCAATGTTTGCTCACCATAGCACTCGGGAAGTTAGAGTTAAATCCTTTCTTTTTTTCCTCTTTTTTTCTTTAAATTTATATTATCTCATCCATTAAAAATTATTACCTTCAACTATTAATTATACATTTTATATTATTAAGAAAGGAAGCCTTCCCCGTAATATCTAATTATGATTCAGTTATTCTCGGCTGAAATAATACTATAATAATAGCTGTTAAAAATGAGGAAAAGAAGGGGGGAACCCCTGATATTATTACCTATTATAATTGCTCAATCACTTTTTGTTTCAATTTTTTTTTTTTTGTCAATTATAAATTTTTTTTAAAAATATATAACTAGTATCAATAAACTTATTATTTGATGGTTGTTATTATTATTTTTCTAATTGTGTCCAAGGGAGCATTCAGTACTATTGATATTGAATAAATAAATTTTATAGGAAGAATATTGTAGGTTAAATCAAGATGTCATATGTGACCCGCTATGAGAAAATCGACCGTTGTGACAATAAATTAAAATCGCGTAAACGCACCGTCAATGGATTTACCTTTTTTTTTCAAAATTTTTTTTTTGGTTTATTCGGAAAGTTCTATATTCAAACTATCTGGGGTTAAATTTTGAGCCGATTTGGACGTAAGTTTCTGGAGAAAATAACGCTTTTAGTTACGGCTATTTACTCGTGCCCCTGTAGCCTGCCGTATGCGGAGTAGGCGGTACCCCGTTTCTATGACAATACCCGCGTAAACTTGAGGGAAAATGGCCGAGGAACTGCAAATTCATTCCTTTACACTTTAGCTACTAGTACTGAATCCTAAAAGCTTACCTACTTTTGTTTTATCGAAGTCTAGGACTAGCACAAAAAATAAACGGCAACTCTGAAAAAACACTATCCACGTGCCCTCGCTTTTTCCCGGGAAAGTCTCATTTAGCATTACGTAATTCTTACGTAATAGTATAGCGGACCGTGCACGGAATACTTTCGTAAATCTTCGTACGCAATTTTCTCTGGAATTTAAGTTTTATGATGGCTGTCACCGCGTAGTTTTAAGAGCGTTTGTGTAGCCCGCGGAGACGCCTTAAGCTAAATAAAGTTTACAGAACGCTTCTCCAGTGTCACGGCTACAAAAGTAACGCAAAAACTCGATTTTCATAATTTTGTCACAATGGTTGATTTTCTCATAGCGGGTCACATATAATTCATTTCATTGGGAAATTATTGCTAACTTCGTGAAATCTGAACCCTCACAGGTGCTTTTATTGTTTTTAACTACATTTAAGCAGAGTTGGGGCAGACGTTTTTTTTTATAAATAAAGGTCCTAATAATCAGAGAGTCGCGAACTAAACCTCATTTCAATCTGAATCGTTTAAAGCTACGGTGTCTTATAATCTCATTTTTCATTGCATCTAATTTGGTAAAGTATTTTTATTCACACAGACATCAGTACATATGATGAAGCCCCATTATCATGTAATGTACATACATACATCTGAACATGTGCATATGAGTGGGCGGGCTGTGAGCTCATCCTGAATTGGAACTGGAAATACGGCTGAAAGCTATTTGTTATGACTTGCATTATGTCTGGTTTCCCCTGAATCATTCGAACATGACTAAGTAGTTTGGGAAGAGACTATAGAGTTTACCACAGCAATGGTAGTTGTAATATTAATACACTGGAGCATTAGTGAGTCTGGACCACAGCAATGGTAGTTGTAATATTAATACACTGGAGCATTAGTGAGTCTGGTCCACAGCAATGGTAGTTGTAATATTAATACACTGGAGCATTAGTGAGTCTGGACCACAGCAATGGTAGTTGTAATATTAATACACTGGAGCATTAGTGAGTCTGGTCTGGATGTCACTGGTTGCAGTCATTGTCTGCTGCACTTTCATTCATGCACAACTTCCTAATATAGTCCACTATTCATACATCTCTATTGACTCATTCAAAGTGTATTGAATGTGTTCAATAGGATGATTCCGGGCAGACATTGTATCATAGATATGGGTTTAGCAATTCCTGCTTGTTTCATGCTCTATTTTTATTTTAATTTTATTTTTTTCCTTTCCCTTTTGGCTGTAAAGTATACCAGTATAAAAGTTAAGTATTATTGATGAACGAGACACTTGCAGGGGTAACACAACCTAGTTTCATTATAACGCGCGCACACACACACACATACACACACACAGATTATGTTTTAATTACATGCATGTACTTATGTGGGGTGGTAGTCAAAGCTTCCTTAGAAGATTCGCAAGTAACCCTTGAAGTTCTTGATTTTTCTTTGACCCTCAGGGTTTCATTTTTAACCCCTTAGGGTTAATTATATTTATAAATTATTACAATTTCATGTTGGATAAAAAGTGCTGACTTATTTTGCTATTCTCTCTAAATGATAAAGTGAAATGAAAATGAAAAGATCATTGTCACAACAGAACTGATTTATATTAATAATGTCGGGGAGATGATGATGAGAGGACAAAAAAATGAATAGGACCCAATGCCAATGCCTGTAATCGTATATTTCGTAACTGTGAAAATATTGCTGTTATGCAAGATGAAATGAAAATTAAATTTAAAAATATTTGAAATTGCCGGCAAAAAGTGACTGGTTGGTTCTTGCTCTTCACGTACGTATTGTTGCATTTTCAACTTACACATTTTACTCCAGCCTCTGTGCTCGTTTTTTAATAATGTTACGTTCAAAAGATGGCAACCTCTAGCAGGTTGACAGTATCGCACCCTATAGGCCCGTTAATCCCGCCCACCACCAAGAGTTCTCTCGAACTCGGCACCACCGCTGACACGCTGCAGTAACGAGGGGTGGGTATCACGCCGATCAGCTCCCACGAGAACTCCATGGTGTCGTAACGGTATACTTCTCCGCTGGCTTTTTTCCCGTTCTTCAGTCCTCCCACGAGCACCAGACTGCCGTTGAGAGACGTGCAGGTGGTGTGAGTGAGGGGTGCGGCTGGAATTTCCCTCCAAGGGAAGCCGAGTGTGTATGTCTCGCGAGTTTCCACTTGCGTCTTCTTCTCACTTGCCGGTGTCGAGGATCGGATGAGATCGCGAACGGCACAGCACACGGCAACTGTCGACTGTTTCCCCTCGGGTGAAAACCCCCCAAGTACGTAAAAATCCTCCCCGCATAGGACAGACGAGGGTGAGCTGATTGGTAAAGGGAGATCAACTCCTCGAGACCACTCTTTTTTAGCAATGTCCAGTATTTCCACTGTAGCGATTCTCTGGTTGTTTTTTATCGATCCTCCGGCCACAATGAGTGTGTTCCCGCTGGTTGCCGTGGTTACATAGTGGCGTGCAGTGGGGAGGGGAGGGTATATTTCCTTCCAGGTCCCGTCCATTTCGGAAGAGTAGGTGAGAATCTTGTCGGTATCTGCATGGTCAAAAGGTGTGAATCCACCCACGATTGATAGACTGCCTTCAATGATGGCCAAGCTGAAACCCACATGCGGGGGTGGAGGAAGGCGTGTCCATTTTTTGTTGCTACAAGAAAGGAAAAACAAAACTGAGTTAGTGTGGGTATATCATATAATGTATAAAGTAATGATAAATCTGACAGCAGTGTGACTTGTGGTGATTCATACTTTAAATCCATATAACCTTTCTTCTAATTTCTTCATAATTATACCGCTCTCATTATTCAACGACATAAACCACTCATCATTGACTGATTCACTGCAACACTAATGAATTGCATGAACTTCTAGTGAGTCCTCTAACCCACTATGTAGCCATACCATAAAGTTAGGTATTCACTGTTATATCTCAAAACCGTGAGATCCTTGTATTTAGGACTCAGAAAATTCACACATTTTGTTGTTTTAGAATAGTATCTCACAGCAAACACACATACACACACACACACACAACACCATCTAATAGCTACACGGTGTTAGAGAGAGAGAGCTCTATTCTTGTTGTTTTGCCATTCCTGAGCACTATTATTAGCACTATGCCCAGGACCCATGAGATCATTGGATTCCTGTAGTTAACACTATGGCCATTTTCACCATCTCATTCAATCATGCTAACACAAACCACAATTACTTAGTTTACTGAAAATGAAAGTTTGGAGGTACACAGCTTTTGTTGTGTTGATGTACTTAATTATCAGTGTTTTAGAAGGTTGTTGAGATAAAGATCAGGTGACAGGCGCTGCACTAGCGCAAGCGAATGAGTTGTTAGAGCTGCTGACATCTTGTTTATGTGTTGTTGATACTGAGTTTGGGGGTTTAGAAACTGTAGGAAAGAATAGAAGTGAAACTAAAAGATAGCTCGTGTCTGTACTGTGACTTGCAAACGTGCGTGTATGTGTCATGAGTATTGTGTGTGTGTGTGTGTGTGCGGGAGTATAGCGTGTGTGTGTGTGCGCGCGTGCATGGGAGTATAGCGTGTGTGTGTGTGTGTGTGCGGGAGTATAGCGTGTGTGTGTGTGTGCGCGTGCATGGGAGTATAGCGTGTGTGAGTGTTGTGTGTGTGTGTGTGTGAGTTTTGAATGGTAGTATTTTTTATGCACTAGGGTTGACTGATAACAAGACACAATGTTTAGTAGTGGCACAGATGTCTGACAAAGATCAACATCAAGACTTTCCATTCCATTTAATATGGCAGTATGTTTTCCTCTTACCTGCTGCTATGGAACTGTAATTGGTATGTTATGCTGACCTCTGCTCGAACTTAATGTGTTTGTAATAATACATACGTGGCTTCTTTCAAATTATGTGCTTTTTAAGAGTAGTGTTTTTCATAAAGCAGTTACTAAAATATGTGAGAAATATGTAGTTCTGCTTTGGACAAGATTGATGGCTTATGTATAACATAGCTAATTACGTAGCTTTGGTATGTAGTATGTGTCAGCTGTTTGTTAAACTCCAATTTACAATCTAAATTCTTCTTATTACAATTTTACCATCTTCTCTTTGTATTTCATAATAGCCCAATTATTTTGAGTCAAGCGAAATAAATCTTAATTCCAACAATAAGTGTCTGAAATGTAATGACTGAAGAATTGAATTAGTGTTTACCAATTTCACCTAGCAGTGTGTGTGATCAACTAATGCACCTCACAGAGTTGCTATAGCCTGGCATTTCTTACCTGTAGTTGTAGTCATAGATATCACTGGTTCCTCCATTCTTGAAATATACACTGTTCCCGCACAGAGCCGACTGACCGCTGAAGACGCCGTAGTTCAGGAATTCTCCGCCCCCCAGCCAGGAGAGCTTCTTCTTCCCGGCTGGCAAGTCTTGAAACTCGGGTAGCTCAGTCATAGAAGGCTCTGAAGTCAGGGACAAAGAAGTGTTGCTCTCTTTGCCATGAAGAGACTTCAAACTGTCCTTCTTACCTTTCTTCTGCTTCACCGAATGATTCTTAAACATGGTCTCTACTGACTCCTTCTTAATAGACAATTGACACTATTTTTCCTTCAACAAAACAGTTACCAGTGCTTTTCCCTTGGTACAAGCAAAACTGATCAATTTCTTGCAATTCCTGCAGTATATATATGTTGCAGATTCCCAAGAGGATGTTGTGTCCAGGAATGTCTTCCTGTTTAGAGTGTAATTATCTCACACTTGTCTTTCCTGGGGCAATTTCCAAGTATTCTGCAAGAAAGTCTAGAATGACACAAGTTCTTCGATTGTCATCAATTTCTCCAGCTTAGACACCAAGTTTGGTAGTAAACTCAGTTCCTTTCACAGGCAGGATATCACTTTGGTTGACTAATACAGATTTGCAGAACCAGTATTGGCAGTTTTATTGGAAGTCTTTGTTCGCTGAACTGGTTAGCTGAGTACGCCTAATTGCAATCTATATATGGCCTTTTCCCTACCTGCACTTCTATGAACTACGAACTTCCTCTATGCTTTGTGTCGCGAAGCAACTAGAGTGCTTGCTGGTACTCTCTGTAGGTATTCAGTTCCACCACTCAGGTTGTGTGTGGTGCAGTGTGGCTTCAGCTGGGTGGGGCGCTGGGGATCCCGGGCACAGTTTTGTGTGTTTGAAGTTTACTGGAGGACTTCAATTGATGACTTACAGCGTCTGAATAGACTTGCTTGTGTGTGTGGACTCTTCTGGTTTCCTCTTGCTGTAGAGCAAGCAATGGATGTATAGCTTTAACTAATAACAACAGCCGGCCACTCCTGGTGCAGGCTGTGGGCTCCTTGCTGTCAACACTCTGTCATGGAATGGTTTCCTTCTGCTAGGATCGTGATCCAATGAACAGGGGCTTTACCCTTAATAACGGTGAAGATAAAGATCAGTAAATGTTGATTCAGAACTATATAGATAGTTTATTGAAGACTGTTCCAGAATCAATTCCAGATGCAAGACAGATCTCTTGACTACAGCAGCAACACTTTGACTTACACAGATATGCTTGATTATTGGCTAGCAAGTGAAGTCCACTGTGTTTTATACCACCCATCTGCACATCCTGTATACACATTACTTACATACATGTACATGCATGCATACATTCACACATACACACTTGTGCGTGCGCGTATGTTGTAACAGCAACTGTTGAGTTGGTGTTTTTGTGGCCCAATCATAACTGTGAGATTGTTTACTTTCAGGAGGATCAAATAATTCTACATGTTCTATACAAAAACAACACACACTCTATTCATTCATTCTCTGAAAGTGAAACTTTAAAAATAGAAATAAAAAATTGGGAATTAAAAATAGATAACTTAATTTAATGTTTGTCTGTCAATTTTAGTATCTTCACCTTCAGCACAATATATACGTACTCGTTTAAATCATCCACTCCCCCCTCCTCAACCTTTCACCTTGCACTAAAGAGCAACTATGAAAGCCTTTCTGAGTACGTGTTTCATTTAGTAATGCAAGATATAGTCATTCACTCTCATCTGCCAATACTAAAGATCAATCCACACTTAATTTGTCATTTAGCTGTTATAAATTTGTCTATCACATTTTTTTTTTATTAAGATGGTTCTATTCTTGTTGCATACTTGGTGCAGGAGTCAGTGTTATGAACTGGAAGTCGTACGTATTCTCTAGAAGCTTTCTGGTATGTAGGAATAAAAAGTGTTAGTTATTATTATTGGTTTTTAACTGACTGAAAAAAAAAAACAAGCTTACTTGGCATTCATCCATTAGTTGTTGGGTGAAAATTACCTTCATAGCAGTGCATTTGGTGGTGTGGTTTAGGTGGATAAAGTTGAACTTATTTTGTAGAGGTTTTGGTGTCATTTGACAGTTTATCTTGTAGAATAACATATTATTGTTGTGATAGAACTGTGTTATTAGAGTTTGTGGTTGATTCTAGACGTCTGGATAATTCACACAATGGATAGGAATTCCTCCAGTATACAACTCACTGCATGTCATCATAGCATAATCACTGCACATATTAAGTCTGTAAACAACTTGCTATGGTTTTAGTGGAAAACAAATCCTTCAAGTGTATGTCTGTTGCAATTCTAATTGAGTATTGCTGTATGAGAATGGGATCTGATGTTTGGTGTTTACAACAATGAAAGCTAAATGAAGTCAGGTATGCTGGTGTCATTTCCATACTTCACAGGCATCTGTTGGAAAGATCTACTATTAACGAATGACTTGATAATTATTATAAAGATCTTTTGCATTTAGGTCAAGTTTGGAATTAGAGGATTGTCCATCCTATTAAGCGTCTCTTGAAAAAGTGAGAGAAAAGCATGCTATTACTAATAGATGATGATATAGTCAGGCATGGGTAGTGAAGGGACGCCTTACAGCTTGCTACTTGGCTCCCTCTGCCATTGGTGTTGAATGCATTGGTGGAAGTTAGCTCTACTTTCCTCTTTATATCAGTGGCTAGCCGGTAGTTTAGATACATGTACACATGTAGTTATTGGTAATAGAATGTATGTATGTATATATGAGACAATGCAATCAAAGGAAGATCTACTAGTGTCACACTGGTCGGCAATTAACAGTAACCATTATAATTATGTCGTTATAGCCAGCTTTCTGAGGAGATATAATAACAAGGTACATGTATTGGTTTAAATTCCAAGTGGTTGATTCAGTGTTCTGGTCCATTGGTAGTAGTAGCTTCATCTTAGAAAACTATCATGTATAATGATGATGATGATCATGATAATAATAATGATAAAAATAACAATTTTAAACAATAATAATAATATTTTTTTAATGACGATAGTAAAAATAATAACATCAGTTTTCTCTGTTTATAAGCCAAAGGATTCTTGTCCAAGATGAATGGTGATTACAAGATCAATATGAACATGGCTTGCCTATGAATATAACTAGTGATGTGCTACAGCACAAAAGGCGAGTGAGCTGGTCTGACTGAACTCTTCGAGTAGAATGTTTTTGTTTAATTTATTGTGCTAATCTTTAGCAACACACAACACTTGTACACACCTATATATACTTGATCACTGGATATACCAGCACAAGACTTACATCGTATTCACTAATGTTAACGTTTTAAGTAGTCTCCGGGGGTGGACACGCATTGACCTCTTTGAATTTTTCCATATATATAATACATGTATATATAATATATATAATACTTATAGCACGAGTCAGAGTACAATATGGGAAAATATTTTACGAGCACGCAAAATATTTTCACGAGCCAAAGGCGAGTGAAAATGTGGCGTGAGAGTAAAATATCATTCCCATATTGTACGACGAGTGTGATAAGTGATTTATTGCTGCCTTGATATTTTTTCTCAACCGGCTACAATACAATTTTCATTGATTTTACTCGCTACGCGCATGCGTAGTGTACCGTACAATATAAACCGTACAATATGGGAGAATACAGAACGCTCGCGTGATGCGGAAATATTCAAGTAAAAATATCAAAGCTGCAATAAATATATATATATACCAAAATCTCAATTGATACTCGTTAGTGAGAGTCTCACTTCGCTTTCCCAATAATTGAGTGGAGCCATCTATAGTACAGTGGCTGCAAGTGAGCTAGTGCCCAGCAAACGGAAAATCTACTCCGTAAGGTTGGACATAGTATTACATAGCTTTGCAGCAATTGTTTACCTATACTGTATATTTAGCATATGGACTGACTTTGTTTCCTTTTGTGAAGTAAAGTGTTCACAAAGTGGATTAAGTCATTCAGTATTTTCTACTATTTTTGACTCAATCTATTCTAGTACCCGGTAGTAAAATAGTAGTTAATGAACCCATAGTTGAGTTAAAATAAACTTTAGAAACTTTAAAATATAGTTGTAAGAATTAAAAACAGTAAGTTTTATTGTTGTGCACATAATATGAAATTCTTGAATGCAGCAAATCTAAAATAGCTGGGAAAGTTTTTAAGATAAAAAGGAACTGGATCCATTTAACATAAATTCATGAGATTTTCAAGTTGTTTTAGGTATTTTATTATCATTAAATGCTTCATTTCATGAAATGAAATCTTATTAAAAAAAAGAAGAAAAAAAAAGAATAAAGTTGGGGGTGATATATACAGATCCAGTTATACAATGTGTTATCATATGAATGAAATTCGTCTAGATAGCTAGCTGGTTGTGTAATGTTCTCGACAGGGGGCAAGTCAAATACTATCTTCTGCGAGTGTTCTTATAAGGTAAATAATAATTTAAATATCATGTGGTGATAGTTTTAAGCTAAAATGGTAATTATGTTGTGGAACATATCTTCTAGAAGCAGTTGAAACCAATGAAGCTATGTTTTTAAGCAGTAGTTATCTGCCATTAGCAATCAAACTTCCTAATGTTTTACTCCTTGCTGGTTTCCTCTTCTCAGAGTCACTTTGGTAGAAGTTATATTTATAATTATAGATCCAAATTAAATGTTAGCTGGAGCAATATATGAATGACAGCAACATCAGCACGGGTTTCTTGCCTGTTCGTTGGTGGTCATTGCTCACCATTGAATTGTTTAGTTTAACTGCAGTTTATTGGAACCCAATGTATATTTTTAACCCCTTGTAACCATGCATTGAAGGCAATAGCAATGTTGGCATTTTTTTTGTAATGTATTTTAATAAAATTATTGTTACATGTACAGATAATATATCTGGCTAGCTACAATAGACATGTATTTGTAGTACCTATAGTACGTATAGTGTTCATTCATCTTTAGTTCCATCCATGGCGACTTTTCATATGCTCTTTAAATTCCTTAGTCCTTTGGAATGCTCGTTTTTGTAGTTGGGCAATTCGATCTTGATATTTTTGTATCAGTAAAATGATACGTTTTCTTTGTACATGTGCCGCTTGTTCATGTGTCTCTTGTTCTTTTAAAAATTCCATCATGTCTCCTAATTCTTTAAAAGTTGCAATTGTAGTTTTTGTTCTTTTTTTAAATTCTTGCGTCAAATAGGAAATGTATTCCTCACTCTCGTTGTCATTTATATCGTCTTCCACTTCATCTTTTATAGTTTCAGCCATGTTTTCTCGTTCTCTCCCATCACTCTGCTCCTCCCTCTCAGTTTGTTGAAGTAGTGTAACGGTATCGTCATAATATCCCTGTAGCTTTTTTTCTATTTCAGGGTTCCTTTCTCCTTTTTTTCCGTATACTTCTTTTTCCGCTTCCAATATACCGATCAAATATTTGTACTTTTGTGAGGCTGGAAATGCATTTTCCATTTTTTGTGTCACCCGTTCCATTATCTCATCCCACTCATTACTATCCTTACTTGCCATCTTCTTCACTCTCCAAGGGTTTTTTTTTTATTATTATTTGCTGATTTCAATTCCTTCACTCACTGAGAGGTTACACAGTGTCTTTTAGTAAGTGAGTTAATTCTACTAAAATACATCTTATTTATACAGAATCATAACACACCCCTTAACTGGACTACCACCCCCAATTATGTCTGTTAGACTAATCCCACTCTTGAATATCTGTATATCACCATAATTCATCGTTAAAAGTTTGTTATACTAGGGTTGTTGTGTTGTGTTTAACGACATACAAGTTGTGTAGTGAGATTAAGGGGTGTGTTGTTAAAGGGGTGTGTGTTGTGTTGTTATAGGGATATTTTGTGTTTTGTTATGTGGTTAAAGGGGTGTGTTATGTTTATCTAAGGGGTGTGTTGCGTTATGTAGTTAAGGGGTGTGTGGTGAGATGCTTAGTCTGAAAAGGCATTTTTGGCAAGCCCTAGTAACTAATTGTTGCTGTGATTAGTTACGAGATGGTTGATAACATTATAATGGCGAAGTAACTATAGGGAGGTGTGATTTGCAAGAGCTAGTCTCCAGTCATCAAAATTAAACTCAAGGTTTTGTTGTTGTTGTTGTTGTTGTTGTTTAGGAATATTGTACAAGTCTAAAAACAATAAGGTCACTAGAAATTGATTGTTCCTTACTCAGTAGATGCTTTTTTTTTTCCACATGGACCAAGCTTGTGATTGAATTCTGGTGGTTTCATTTGGTTGAATATATAAAGGGGATTCAGTTTATTATTGTACTTAATATTTTGATAGGAGAGGCATGTGGAGAAATGTTTACATAGCATGCCATCAGCATGCCATCACTGAGCAGATGGTAACATCACAAGAAACAGGTGCATAAAAGGGATGGCCCCACCCACAACTTGACGTAGTCGTTTCCCATATGTATGTTATGTTGTCTTTACAATCTAACTGTTAAAGAAGGAAAGATTTACTATACTTACTTATGATCCTCAATCAATTGCTCCCATGTAACATTAAATCACTAGGACTTTTCATAAGTGCATGGATACGAAAAAGGCTGGTTGTTGTGGCTTTGTATGTATGTATGCATATCTTAGTTTACTAACAACCTGCAAAATTTAGGAGTGGAATCCCAGTGGGTAAAGGGTCGTGAGACTTCAGGGCATTATGTCAATGTCTAGCACGTCTGCCCCTAATGAGTTCAATGTGAACTCTAATCTACGTAGTTAAATCATCTTGTAGACTTGTTCAGCATCAATATGCATTAGATATACGAGGAGGCTTATACAACTCATGGCTGACGCACTGTACTTGTAGCTATCAGTGTTGTTTCAGTGTTACGTACGTAGATTCATTCTTAGGAATAGTGTAGTTTACATTAAACTGTTCTTCAACTTTGAAGCCACTGCTTTTGACCTTTCGGTTCGGTTTAACCTGTCTTTTGCTGTACGTCCTTGTAAAAACGTATCTATATTCCTATTAAACATTTCCAATATATCTGGCAAGACAAGGTTTCTGTTACCTTGATTGAAGGTTTTGTTTCAAGTCCATCAAATTAGGAGGCTTCTGCTATACAGATGGTGTCAAGGTGTTCCTCATTCATAATGGAGGATGTCACTCCGGGTGTCAACTTGACGGTTGATTTACTGCCTGGTGTACTAATCTTGAACACTGGTGATATAGGATAATACTGCCCTGAGTAAATTCCTGTTTATTTTAATACACTTCTTCTATGGTGTAATAGTTATTGGACACAGTTTAGTACACAATAATTACATTAAATTATTACTTTGTTGACATAGCTGTGTCTCTTACAAATGTGCATGGAAAGGGTTGCCTGTAAGCTTTTACATCAGCCTAAAGTTAGTCTTATTTATACAGAATCATAACACACCCCTTACCTGTGCAACTAAACACGCCCCGAAACTCCCCGCACAACATGCTTGTTTATCACCCCCCCAATTATTAGTCCGTTAGACTAATCATCTAATGAATATCTGTGTACCACCTTAATCAATCGTTAAAGGGGTGTTTTACGTAGTTGTGCTGCAGGATTAAGGGGTGGTTTGTGTTGATAGTTGAGGTATTGTATGTGGAGCGGTTAATGAATATATGATATTGTGCTGTTAAAGGGGTGTGTTGTTAACAAGTTGAAGGTGTGCTGTGTTGTGATGTACAATTCATACTGATGTAGTTTAGTCTAAACTGCAATATTCTCACAGGATTACTTGACGACAAGGGAATTCTAATTGGTTGTATTTTTTTTTTAATTTATTTATTTATTTTTTTTTTTTTAACAGAAGTGAATTACCATTTGTTGAATTACACACTGTAAGCTTCAAACTGTCTCGTGAAGGATTTAGTATCTAAACCATCATAGTCACAACAGTACAACACCTCTGTTCGGTAAACATCTAATATGTGGTTACCATACAGTGGCGTCCAACAGTTCACATGTCCTGTGTCAATACACGTGTGTTCCCAAACCTAATACTGTAATTCTCCTGTAACAGCAAAAGGATTAGATGTGCGGGTCAGGAATGAACTACAGTATGTTACACGATGTGAGATAACTATCACATTGTGAGGTACGATATGAGGAGGTGCTTACTTGTAAAAGCTGGTTCTAATGAACAAAATTAAACACAATGTGTGTGTTTGTTTTCTTGTTGATTTGGAATACTCAATTTGCAAGGCTTTAGTGAGCGTTGTCTAGTACTTGACAACGCGTGGTTGCTGAAGTACTGTAGCAAGCTATAATTTGAGCTATGAAACGCCACACCTTAGAAAAATCTAGGTGGATGACAATTATATACAATGACGAGTGTGTAAAAAATCAATCAAACAAAAAAACCCAACAACAAAATATCAAAATTTAGGTATTTAGGTAGGTGATTTGAAAGGACACTCAGCTGCATTAACTGAGCATATTTTCTCCTCAAAACAACAATATTTGCTCTTTTTATGTGGTTCAAAAAGGTAACTTTAGTTAAACCATGGCAACTCTAGGAATCATAGATAACCGCCCTCTTCCTTGGGCTCGAATCCGTGGTTTAACTATTACATAATATATCAAATTCTATGATGTTTAGGTTAGGCTGACTGTAGCCAGTCATTCTAATTGCTAATTGTGTGGGCGTGTCGTGCACATGTATTGTTGTGTGAAATACTAATTAGATTATGATAGAGTTAAAGTAAACTTGATAAAGATAAAGTAGAGTAGAAATATTTGTAGAGGAAAAGAAGGCAATGAAAGTGTTGTGTGCTTGATGTGATGTCTGGTGTGCTTGATGTCTGGTGTGCTTGATGTCTGGTGTGCTTGATGTCTGGTGTGCTTGATGTCTGGTGTGCTTGATGTCTGGTGTGCTTGATGTCTGGTGTGCTTGATGTCTGAGTAAATGCTTCCAGTAGTGATGATACAATAATAGTGAGGATGTCTAGTTGGATCAATGGCAATACTTGTACTATGGTAGATTGCTCAGTCTCTTACAAATGTTGCCTGTAAGCTTTTACATCAGCCTAAAGTTAGTCTTATTTATACAGAATCATAACACACCCCTTACCTGCACAACTAAGCACACCCCGAAACTCCCCGCACAACATGCTTGTTTATCACCCCCCAATTATTAGTCCGTTAGACTAATCACACTCTTGAATATCTGTGTACCACCTTAATCAATCGTTAAAGGGGTGTTTTACGTAGTTGTGCTGCAGGATTAAGGGGTGGCTTGTGTTATGTGGTTAAGATAGTTGAGGTATTGTATATTGAGCGACTAATGAATATATGATATTGTGCTGTTAAAGGGGTGTGTTTAACAAGTTGAAGGTGTGCTGTGTTGTGATGTACAATTCATACTGATGTAGTTTAGTCTAAACTGCAGCATTCTCACAGGATTACTTGACGACATGGGAATTCTAATTGGTTGTATTTTTTTTTTTTTTTTTAACAGAAGTGAATTATCATTATTGTTGAATTACACACTGTAAGCTTCAGACTGTCTCGTGAAGGATTTAGTATCTAAACCATCATAGTCACAACAGTACAACACCTCTCTTCGGTAAACATCTAATATGTGGTCACCATACAGTGGTCACCATACAGTGGCGTCCAACAGTTCACACGTCCTGTGTCAATACACGTGTGTTCCCAAACCTAATACTGTAATTCTCCTATAACAGCAAAAAGGATTAGATGTGCGGGTCAGGAATGAACTACACTATGTTACACGATGTGAGATAACTATCACATTGTGAGATACAATATGAGGAAGTGCTTACTTGTAAAAGCTGGTTCTAATGAAGAACAAAATTAAACACAATGTGTGTGTTTGTTTTCTTGTTGATTTGGAATATTGTACGGGTGTCAAAGCCGAACACATTAAAGTCATTTTAAATTGTTCCCTACTTAGTAGGCCCTTTTTTTTTTAGATTCCATACGGATTAAGTGTGTGTAGATATCTGTTTAGCCAACATTCATTTATGCTGAATTAATAAAGGGGCTACCTACCACCTCATTGCTGCATTCTTTGATAGGCGAGAGACAAGATAAACCTATCATAACCAATAAACCTATCACATAACCCGGAGCAGATGGTCACATTGTGAGGCAATGGAGAGGATAGTCTCAACCACAACTTGACTTGGTGTCTCTTCCCATATGCTGACTTTGCAAATCTAACTGAAAAAGGAGAATTTTGCTATACTTGTATCTTTGATCCAATGGTTATCTCATTGCTACTGTAAGAAGGAGGTTTAGACTGTCAAACATGCCAGACACTAATGAGTTTAATGTAAACTCTAATCTAATGAATCGTCTTGTAGACTTGTCCAGTGGCTACGTACAGTTGTCTTTCATTATCAATATACGTAACTTCATCGGACTCTAAGTATACTGTGCTTGTAACTTTTATTGTGTTCCATTTCAGGCTTCTTGCACAGCAATTAAGGGGTAGAACTGGTTGACGAAAGAATAGCTACCGGAGGATTGTCTTTCATTTTCAATTATAACTAAAAAGACTGTACTTGTCAATGTTGTTTCAGTGTATGTACGTACGTAGATTTATTTATTATGGATAGGAAACTGGAGATTCTGAAGGCCTAGGTGTCAACCATTTCTTCCCCTTAATTAGTAGGTGAAAGAAGCCTGAAATAATAATAATAATAATAATAATAATAATAATAATAATAATAATAATAAACTTAAAAATAAAAATAAAATGGTGAATATCAAGGTTGAAACTGAATGAAGTCTACAGTTACACTTGTATTACACTTGTCCTGGTGAACTCTTTGACCTTCTATTTGACCTGTCTTATACATCCCCTGTATTAGAACTTATCAAATTCCTACTAAGATATTTTCCATATGTGACAAGACAAGATTTGCGTTATGTGCCCTCTCTCAGAGTAAAGGTTGTGTTTCCAGTCTCATAAGTAAGTAAGTCAGCAACACAAGGAAAGACTTCTGCTATACAGATGGTGTCAAGGTGTTCCTCATTCATAATGGAGTATGTCACTCGGGTGTCAACTTGACGGTTGATTTAAAGCCTGGTGTACTAAGTGTTATATAATCAGTAACACCTCTCTAACGACTACATATAAACTTAGTGACTGATTGTGTACGCATGTACATAGCTTTTCTATGGTTTCATGCCATATCTAACATGAGGTAAGGGATATGTGCTCACTCAATTCCCTCTTAATATCTGGACACCTCTACACCGGCTCTAATTCACCACTCAATTTATCAATTCTCTAATTTGACAACCAGTTCCAGAGAGTTGTAGAGCAGCCTACTGAAGGGTGAAAGCCAAAGAGGACTGTGCTTAAACTTGAACAAAAAGCCTGGAACTTCTTGGAAAGGGTTGAATCAATGTGTACATAGTTAGTGGAGGTCTTTCCCTGAGTAACGGGCATTTATGAGATATTAGCATCTTCATTCCCGAGGTGCCTAGATAGGAGAATACTGAGTGTATGTACATTATTATTAATATGAAGCACCAAAGGTGCGAACCCTCAGCTCTATTAAACACTACCTACATAGCTATTACAATATAATCTCCTTCCAAAAGAACAAGCAATCTGTTAGCTATTTTTAATGAGGTATCGAAATAGCTCGACCAATGAAAATGGTACATTGAAACGCTGTCTTCATCAGAGAAGAAGCTAAACTAGCCAGAAACACTCACCGGTATACATTTTCAACGGGAAACTTCACTTCTTTCAACTCAGTTAACTTCCCTGGAGTAAAGCTTGGGAGACCTGGCTGCAGAAATTATTTGCTCACGTGATAATGATGTGATGCTAGGGGCATTGCCCACAAAAGCCTGTACCTACGCGGAGTTGAAAGCTTCACATTTTCTCAACGATTAGCCCGAAATTAAAAAAAGTAGCACAATTATAAGTCTTAAATCTTCTTCATCCTGAGCAAGTTCATACCTAAATCAAATGTTAATTGTCAGTAATCTCCAAAATCAGAGCGGGACAGATAGACGAACAGACGAACAGACAGGACGACTACCAGGGATTCATACAGGATTTTTTGCTGGGGGGCGGATTTTGTCGAGTTGCAAAAAAAAAACAGTTTATTTACATAATATGGTCAAGTCATGACCATGAGACTGTGAAACAGATTTCAGGTGAAAACTTGACAAACTATACAATAGTTAGGCGCCTTCTCTGAGACTATTTTTAGAGTCTTGGAGGCATTAGGCTTTTACATCCCGAGCGCAGTGAGGGCATTACTTAGGGCCTGAGGGACCCTAAAAACAGTAGTTCACGACGGCTGCACAGTGCCTGACTAATTTAGAATGTAGCGATTGGTCTTTAACAACGCAATAGGAGGGACTCTAAGCGCAATCAGAGGGACACTAATTGACCCTGCCCTCAAAGCGGGGAGACCAAGTTAATAGTGTTCCTTTCTGGAGGACCTAAGCAATATAAAGTCCCTCTGTCACTATACAAAAACTACAGCATCTACTATGCTTTAATAAGAATTGGTATTGAAGCACCAGAACTAAGGAAATGTGATTTTGAAGAAGTGCAACTAATCTGTAAGGCTATTTATACTAATCATTAATTTTTCTGAAGAGTTTAGTTGGGGAAAACATTTTTAGGGGGGGGGGG